>Ga0056119_1000068_pt1 | contig 26499 bp, 16 predicted proteins | sample WorMettaBAHAMAS1_FD_80076 | JGI IMG/M metagenome (GOLD analysis project Ga0056119, IMG submission 80076) | Marine gutless worms symbiont microbial communities from Max Planck institute for Marine Microbiology, Germany - Olavius tantulus BAHAMAS.1 ...
GAATAAATGGAAACAATGTTCATAATGTCCTCCTATAATATTGTCAACCTTTATATGGGACATTATAAGCCTTGGAATTAATTTGTCAACACCTTTTTCAACCGTTAAATGGGACAATCCGTTTCCTTTCCCATAATTGCGCGTTGTGTAAACATCGTTTCGCTTCTTCTGAATGGCAATTGCCCGACAATATTTTAGTCCAATCCGTCGACCAATACAAGCAGGTTGGTTTTTCTCGTAGGAAAGGAAGGGGTCAGACCTACACTTTGACAAGTTTTGTCAAAGTGTAGGTCTGACCCCACCCGAAAGATACGGAGTTCAACATGCGTACCATACGTAAAAAAGGCGTGGCTCAATAGCCACGCCTTTTATTTGTTCACCCATAGAAGGAAAACCTTCCCGCCGAGATCAGTCAACGTCGAAGCGATCCAGATTCATGACCTTGTCCCAGGCTGCGACAAAGTCGTTCAGGAACTTCTCCTGGGAGTCCTCACATCCGTAGACTTCCGCTAGGGCCCGGAGCTGGGAGTTCGAACCGAAGATGAGGTCGACACGGGTGCCGGTCCACTTGACCTCGCCCGTTGCGCGATCACGACCCTCGAACACGTCTTCGTCATCCGAGGTTGCCTTCCACTCCGTGCCCATGTCGAGCAGATTCACGAAGAAGTCATTGGTGAGTGTCTCCGGCCGCTCGGTGAAGACGCCGTACGGGGATCCTCCGAGGTTGGCATTCAAAACACGCATACCGCCAACGAGCACCGTCATCTCAGGAGCGGTCAGGGTCATCAGTTGGGCACGATCTACCAGCAGCTCCTCTGACGAAACCGCGTATTTGGTTTTCTGGTAGTTGCGAAAGCCGTCTGCAGCCGGTTCGAGTACGGCAAAAGACACCTCGTCGGTTTGCTCCTGGGAGGCATCCGTGCGTCCCGGGGCAAAGGGAACCGTCACATCGTGACCGGCATTGTTCGCCGCCTGCTCGACACCGGCGCATCCACCCAGAACTATCAGGTCAGCGAGGGACACTTTCTTCCCGCCGGACTGCGCACCGTTGAAGTCCGATTGGATTCCCTCAAGGGTCTCCAGCACCTTGACCACTTCTGCCGTGTTTTTGACTTCCCAATCCTTTTGCGGCGAAAGCCGGATGCGCGCCCCGTTCGCCCCGCCGCGTTTGTCGGAGTCACGATACGTGGATGCCGACGCCCAAGCGGTCGAAACCAGTTCGGGGATCGACAGGCCCGAGGCGAGGATCTTGCCCTTGAAATCGGCGATGTCCTGCGCGTCGATCAGCTCATGATCCACTGCGGGCACCGGGTCTTGCCATATCAGCTCTTCTTCAGGCACTTCCGGGCCGAGATAGCGCGCCCGTGGGCCCATGTCCCGGTGGGTCAACTTGAACCAGGCCCGGGCAAACGCATCTGCGAACTCTTCCGGATTCTCGTGGAAGCGCTTCGAAATCGGCCCATATATCGGGTCCATTCGCATCGCCAGGTCGGCCGTGGTCATGATGGTCGTCACCTTCTTGGACGGATCGTGGGCAGCCGGCGCGAGATCTTTTCCGTCCGGATTGACCGGAACCCACTGATAGGCTCCGGCGGGGCTTTTCACCAGATTCCAATCGTAGCCGAACAGCACGTCGAAATAGCCCATGTCCCACTGGGTCGGGTTGGACGTCCAGCCTCCTTCGATACCGCTGGTGATCGTATCATCGCCTTTCCCGCTGCCATAACTACTCTTCCAGCCGAGGCCCTGCTCTTCGATGGGGGCCCCCTCCGGCTCAGGGCCGACCAGCGCCGCATCACCGGCCCCGTGACATTTGCCGAATGTGTGACCGCCGGCGACCAGGGCAACGGTCTCCTCGTCATTCATGGCCATGCGCCCGAAGGTCGTTCGAATGTCGCGGCCTGACGCCAGCACATTCGGTTCGCCGTCCGGCCCTTCCGGGTTCACGTAGATGAGGCCCATCTGTACAGCGGCAAGCGGGTTCTCGAGGAACCGGTCGCCGGAGTAGCGCTTGTCACCCAACCACTCGCTCTCAGTCCCCCAGTAAATGTCCTCTTCCGGTTCCCATATGTCTTCGCGCCCGCCGCCGAAGCCGAAGGTCTTGAATCCCATCGATTCCAGCGCGCAGTTGCCGGCGAGAACCAGGAGATCGGCCCAGGAGATTTTGTTGCCATACTTCTGCTTGATGGGCCAGAGGAGCCGGCGCGCCTTGTCGAGGTTCGCATTGTCCGGCCAGCTGTTGAGGGGCGCAAAGCGCTGGTTTCCGGTCCCGGCGCCCCCGCGTCCGTCCCCGATGCGGTAGGTGCCAGCGGCGTGCCACGCCATCCGGATGAAGAGCCCCCCGTAGTGACCGTAATCCGCCGGCCACCAGTCCTGGGAGTCGGTCATCAGCGCATAGAGGTCTTCCTTCAGGGCCGCCAGGTCGAGTTTCTTGAATTCCTCAGCGTAGTTGAACCCTTCGCCCATCGGATCGGACTTGGAAGAATGCTGGTGAAGAATTTTAAGATTCAACTGATTCGGCCACCATTCCCGGTTCAACGTGCCACTCCGGGCAGTGGATCCCGTTACCGGGCACTTGCTTTCTTCATTCATAATGCTTCCTCCTTTCCTTAATGTTTCGCGCCTGGCTCCTCGTCCGCGGCGCATTCATGGCATAATCCTTTTACTTCCACCTGGGTTTTTTCGGCGTGCCCAATGGATAGCACAGAATTCGGCAATTCTAATTTGTCGAATTCAGCGCTGGCAAAATCCCGTGTCAGTCCACACTGAGTAAATACAAAATGATGATGGCGGCTGAGATTCGCATCGAAGCGGGCTCGCTCGCGTGGAGGTCCAAGTACTGTTATCAGGCCCAAGTCCTTGAGCCACCAGAGCGTTCGGTAGACCGTATCCATCGATACCGTCGGCATCCGTTTGCGCACACCTTGAAAGACTTTTTCCACATCCGGGTGCTCGATAGATTGGGCAACTTCCCGGAAAATTTCCATGCGTTGGTGGGTTAATTTGGCACCCGAATCTCTGCATACTTCCTCGAAACGGGCCATTCGCTGCTCGATATCCTGTTTAGATGCTTTCACAATTAAATCCTAAATTGGAATTAATTCCTATTTAAGAAAGATATGGCAAAATAAGCCCATGTCAACACGAACACACCAAGCAAAAAATTAGGGGACGTTGTTGACAAACTTGACAAACCCGGAAACATAGGGGTCAGACCTACACGTTTTAAAACTTGACAAATATTCAATACTTTTTACCGTAAAATTTAGTGGCCCTAGCAAATCATCCAAATTCTAAATGATGTGACATCCTAAAACAGACATCCTTCTGAAAGGATTCAAGCAACCACATTCGTTCGTTTATTTCCGATGGGCCGCCATCCGACTCTCACTGATCAAACACAGATACATTGTCGGAACTGTTCTTTTGGAAGGGTGCCAGATGATGAACACCTCTCCGGTTTCTGTTCTTTCCCAGGCACTCGAGCTAGTAATCTCAAGATTGAACCAGAGGCCTTCTCAATAGCCTTTTCCGACATGCATTCATGTTGGATGTGCAGATGGTCAGATCCGCTCCAGTGAAGTTTTTCCGGTCACTTATGAATCAGGAATTATTTCGCAAGGCCGTATAAACCAACTCCCCAAATCCGAATAATACAACGTCTCTCCGACCGGAAAAGTTTCTCAAGTTACTGCGTTAAAAATACAAGCGCTTAAAGGATATAACGATGATGCATCATAATTCTTTTTGGGATAGCATTCTGTTCCGAATTATCGCGCTCCTCATCGCTATTGTTATAGTAGCGTGTAATCCGGCCCCATCTCCGCCGCCTAACCCGCCTCCGGTAAACCCAATGACGGCCGATTTTACGTTTTCACCTTCGAGCGGTTCGCCCCTGGAAGTCAATTTTAGCGATACTTCACAGGGCCCCGTGAATGGAATGAGCTGGACCTTTGGTGATGGATCTCCTCCAGATGGATCTTCATATCCAGTGCACACGTATCCCGGGCCCGGCTCCTATGTGGTTGCCTTGGAGGTCCGTGATGCGGCCGGCAACACGGATAACGCCGCAAAACGGGTCACTGTCTATGAAGCGCCATCGGCCAGTTTTACGGCCATGCCGGACCCATCGGACCCTCTATCGATCAAACTGACGGGTCCCCAGGCGGTTGTGTACGCCGCGCCCCTCGGCGGAAGCCCGCCGGCGGCAACCATCGACACATGGTCTTGGCAATTTGGTGATGGCCATCGCGGAACGGGTCATGAAGTCGTGCATCGTTATGGGGCGCAAGGCCGTTACACGGTGACGTTGCAGACAAGCGGCCCGGGGGGTTCCGCTTCTTGGAATACGGATGTGGTCATCGGCAACGGGCCGCCCGCGGTGAGTTTCACACCGGTGGTCAGTCCAAACGATCCCCAAGAGATCAGTTTTCAGAACACCAGCTCCGGCAATGTGACCTCCTGGTCATGGGATTTCGGGGACGGCCATTCTTCAACCGACGCCCAGCCCCTGCATCATTATCAGCAGGGCGGCAGCTTTTCGGTGACGTTAATCGCGACCGGACCCGGTGGTTCGAATCAGGTCACGGAATCCTTGCAGGTCATGGACCGTGTTCCGGTACCTGTAATCGGTTTCTCGCAAATCCCGACGTCAGCCCTGGGTCTTCAATTCAATGCCGACGCCGCTGAACGCGTGACGGATTGGGAATGGGATTTCGGGGATTTGAATCAATCACCAGATCAAAACCCGATCCACACATATGCTGCGGCAGGCGCCTATACGGTCATACTTAAGGCAAGAGGTCAGGGTGGGGAGGGTGTGGTGACACGCAGGGTATCCGTTGGGGTAAGCCCTCCCAGCGTTGACTTTACGAGTCGTCCCGGCAGTGGGATGTACGAAATAGAATTTGCGCCAGTTGTCGGAGGCACCGTCGACACTCTGGAAGTGCGCTTCGGGGATGGCGATGAGGAGACCTTCACCGCCTCAAATCCGGCCTCCCCGGTTTTTGCGTCGTTTACTCACACATATGCCGGGGCCGGAGATTACCCGGTCACGATGACCGCATACGGGCCTGCCGGAGATCCGGATACGACGCACACGGTGACCGTTGTGGAGCCGCCTCTGAATCCAAGTATCCGCGTCAGCCAAGGCGGCGGATTGGCCCCCATAACCATTGACTTTGACGGCGCTTCATCGGGCAACGTGCAAAACTGGTCCTGGGATTTCGGTGACGGGAATACTGCCGGCGGGGAGGTTGTCAGCCACACCTACCACAGTGCCGGAAACTACACGGCAACCCTAACGGTTTCCGGCCCGGCCGGATCCGCGGCTTCTTCCGTAAGTATTAACGTCACCGCTCAGCTACAGGCTATGGCAAACGCCAGTGTTGTCAGTGGCGATGCACCCTTGACCGTGAGTTTTACCAATCAGTCCATCGGCCAAGGAGTGTTAAGCTTCGATTGGGATTTTGGTGACGGCGAGACTTCCACAGAGACGGCACCGGCCCATACGTACCAACAGCCGGGCACCTATACCGCCCAGCTAACCGTCACCGATTCCGCCCCACCGTCCATCTCAGACAGTACCAGCCTTGTCATTACGGCGACGGCCGTGCCGCTTCAGGCACGTATCAAAGCGGATCGTCTGGAAGGCCATGCGCCGTTCACATTAGTGGCGGAAGATGACTCCATCGGTTCGGTCGCCGGGTGGCGATGGGATTTCGGCGACGGCACAACGCCGTTTACCACCGCGGATCCGGATCTTGGGCGTGATCGAATATATACCTATACCCATCCGGGACGCTACTTACTCTCATTGACGGTTTCCGGTCCTTTACCGGCCCCCGGGCATCAGGATCAGGCCATCCGTGAGGTCATCGTACGCGATCCCAATGTGATTCCGCCGGTGGCACGCATCAATGCCGTGCCGGTTATTGGGACATCACCCCATACTGTGGCATTTGCCAATACTTCCGAAGGTACCTATTCGAGTGTCCTGTGGGACTTCGGCGACGGAACCACCAGCACAACGTCTTCTCCGACACACACCTATGGCACAGGTGGAGATTACTTTGTAACCTTGTCGTTGCTTGGACCGCCACCCAACCGGCTCCCCATTACGTCGGTCTCAGATGTAATTGCCGTTGATGTGGGCCCGGAACCCGGACTCGGCCCTCCCCTGAGCGGCAGCTCGGGTGGCGTGCCGACACCCGCCATTACCCGTCTTTCACCGGGGAGCGGCGGTAGGCGACCCGGCGGGTCGGGAACCACCGGAATGCCCGGCAGCAGTGATGCGCAAATGGGTCCGGGCTGGTCCCAGGCCAGCGTACTGCGTTATGAACCCATGGCCGGATTGACCTTTGCCGGCTAATATAAATTGGTCCGCCCCACCTCGGCGGGCCAGTACGCGGCATCGATCCCATGTGGTCAGCCCTGCGGAACGGAGCTTTGCGGATTAACTCTGAATTCCGCCCTGCCGTCAAGCGAGAACATGATTACTCTCGCCATGGTTGCAAACAACAGCGGTACCGCCTACCTGGCCGTGACCGAACGGGAGGAGTTAACCCCATGGCCGGACCTGACGGAGCGGTTCGCCACGACGATCAGCACCTTGTCCGTGGCCGGGGCATTGTCCGTCACCCAGCGGGTGGTGCTCGACCCCAATGCCTATCGTACGGCAATGGCCCAGGTCTTCCGGTCCGGCACTCAGTATCTGCAATCGAATATGAGTTCCCTGATCGTGGATGATGTGATCCTTCTCGACTCCGGGGTTCTGGTCATCGTAGGTCGGCTGCGATTCTATTTTGACTACGGCGGGGGGAGTCCCCTGGGTGTGGAAGAGCTGCCCGGCCTGTTTGGCATCTCACCTTCCAATGGTAGCTTGCTGTGGAGTCTCCATGGAAAAATGTACAATCCAGAACCGTACGAAATCGCCGAGGTGCGGGCCAATATTGCCGATGATCGTTTCCTGCTATGGGTGCTGCGCTCGAGCAGCGGGCTGAGTTCCACCGAGATTGACGGCGAATTGTTTGAAGGCCGGGTGCCGACAAGTGGCGATCATTTGCCGGCGCGGGAGGTCTTTTCGGCCGTCAATGACTACAAGCTGGTCGACTATGCCGTTGGGCCTGATGACAGTATTTATGTGGTGGTTCGCGATGAATCGCCCCTGGCTTGTTTTGATACACCGCTGACCAACTATGAGCTGCGAATATTTAATAAGGATTTTACAGGTGAGCTCGCCGCTGCAACCCCACTGGATCTGGATTATGATCCACGATTCTATCATCATTCGTATGGCAGTTTCGGGAACCCGAGGATGCAGTCCCAGCGCCGGGTCTTCGTGGAACCGGACGGCAATGATGTGCGCGTGGTATTGCATGGTTCGGTATGGCCCGATAAGAAAACCGAGCGTGCTCTCTACAAGGGCTCAGCGGCTTATCCGTATCCTGCCTTCGGCGACGGGTGTCCGGCGGATATTATCAACAACTATTGCTGTGACGATCCCCGAGTTGCCTCGCGCAATCCAGGGGTGTGCACCGGTGTTCCGGATAAGGGCGCTTGCCCGTGCCAGGGCGTTGACCCGGCACAGCAGCAATGCGGGATTCGGTATACCTACAATATTGAAGCCTGTGATCGGCCCCATTCCGCATTTGCCGTGGAGCACATCGTATTACGCCGGAGCAGCGGCCCCTTGTCATGGACACACGATGAACAGCGGCACACGGTCGCCGCGGCGCCCGAGGGCGGTTTTTACGGGGGCTTGGACGCGGCCGGTGCGTTTGTCGAACCGTTAACCTTAACCTCGGACGGCAAAGGCCGTGTGACCTATGTCGGAGCCAGCGGCGTCCGGGTGATCCGTTTAGATGATCCGGACAACCCGGATGTGGAAATTCCGTCACCCACGTGGGCGAGTCCAGGTTCGGTTCTAACGGACCGGGCAGCCACACCCCGATCGATCCACGGCAGTTTAAGTTCTCTTCGGGTGTTTCAACACAACCCGGCCCTGGGCGTCAACATCGAGGAGTCGTGGGCCTGGCCTATTCGGAGCTATAGCGATCCATCCCTGATCCTGCCGGTGGGCAACGGCCGTTTAATCCGATTCAGCGGCAGTATTTCCAGCAATCTTACCGTCCGCCTTTACGAGCCGTCCAATTCCTGGGTTGGTCCGGTCTTCAAAGACCATAATTCACCGGCACAAAATCTAACGCCCTGTTTAGATTCTGCGAGTAATTGTGGCACCCAGTATTCATTTTTTTCCAGCACCATCGGATCTGGGAGGACTACTCGTTTTGTCGACGATGGTCACCCCACCCCGAGTGTGACAATCGCTTTCTGGACAAATGGGATCATGTGAATTCCGCCTCCCGCAGTTGGCGCATGCCGTATATACGGTACCGCGTGGCCCCGGATGACAGCCTGCGGTCACCCTCCGTGTACCAAAGTTCCATTTGGGTCCCCAGTACCCGCCAGACCAATGTGTATAACCGTTTAAGTGGCGTGCAACCTCGCTGCGGCAGCCACGACTCGAGGGTGATCGAAACCCGTACCGTGTGTATCAACTGGGATAGTCATCGAAACGTGTGTCTGCAACATGAAGTCCAGGAACGCAAGGAATTCCGCTGTGAGGAGCAAGACGACATCATGATGCCGATCTGGGGTGACCAGGGGTTGAACCCTCTGCCCGGCGGATGGCAGCGATTCCATATCCGGCCGGACATTGTGGAGCAATGCTCGGATGTCGGCCTGGCATCCCCTATCTTAACGGTGAACTATCCGGGTCCGACATTTCAGGTGACAGAATCCACCACGGGAAATACGTCGACCCTTTCCATCACGCGACCTACCACCGGCGATCTGACCGTCAAGATTATTTCCGGGGATGCGAAGCTCCCCAACGGCACCGATGAGATGACGTTTTCGGGTTCCGGAAGTATTTCTACCACAGTGGTCGCCGGAGACTCGTTGACGGCCATCGTGGAAGTGAGCTGGGAGGAACAACAGAATCGACTGCGTGACAAACAAAATGTGACCATCAGCTTCGAGCGCACCGGCCTGGCCTGTCGAGCGGAAGGCAACCAGTTTCGCCAATGCACCCTGCGGCATCCGGGCCCGGTGTTGGCAGAAGTGGACCAGCCCGCACGGCATGCGCCGGCCACCGTGGCCGAAGACGTGGATTTGAGCACCCGGGCCATGTGGCGCAGTGAAATCGATGCGGTCTTGCCAAGCATCGATATGCCGTTGACCATTGCCCGGTTCTTTGTCCCGCCCCGGGATCCGACTGTACCCTCACCCGACCCATCCTTTAATCCCGTATATGAGGGGGCCGAGCTGGGACCCGGTTGGCGTCTGAATTTGATCCAGTGGTTGCTGCCGATCACGTCAACCACCGAGACGTCCGCGCTGGAAGATCCGGCCAACGGTTTTAATATGGCCCTGCATGCCGATGGGCGCGTGGATACGTTCCGTTATCCATCCACCGGCCCGACTGCCGGGAGCTTAAGCGGCGACAGCCGAATACTTCTCTATGATGAGGCGAACGGCGCCTTGATGGAAAAAAGCATTTCTGCCCGTGTGGTCACCTACGTGTCGCCGACCGGTTATCAGGGAGTATTGCGCAGCTATACCATTGCACCGGATGCCACCGGCAGTACAACGGCGGTCCATCCCTTCTATGATCCGACACGTTCCGAAGTGGCACCCGATGAGCAGAGGTTCTATATACTCACGGATTTTGACGGGCACATGCGTGTCTATAACTGCAAGGGGCAGCTGATCCGTATCATTACACCGCGTCGTCATGAGATGCGATTGATATACGCCGGACCCATCGACAGAAACACGAACCTGCGGGTGTTGTCGGGCGTGGAGGATACCAATGGCCGGTTAACGAAGCTTATCTGGTTTCGCAAGGAGGCGGGGCCACGGCTTGCCTCGGTGATTTTGCCGGACGGGCGGCGAATCGAGTTTTCCTATCGCCGGGCATCCCGCGGGCAGAATCGATTGGGTTCGGTCATTCGGAATTATGATGCCCGGGTCGCCTTGTCGACCAGGCCGAATCCATCTCCCATCGATCCGAAAGTAAGGTTACGCCATGGATACGGCTACACGGCAGATGGTCTACTGCGCTTTCTGTTTGTGGAACAGGAAGGTCGCCAGGTTACGTTTTTAAGGAATGGTTATCAGGATCAGGATCTGGTGTGGCAGGAGACCGGTGCGGGGCGAAACAACCCGGCAGGCAGCATTGCCAAAGACGGTGGATTGACTTCCATCGCCTATACCAATTCCAGTGCCGTGGTCACCGATGCCAATGAGGTGAACTGGACCTATGATATCGGTTTTCTGTCCGGTTCCACTTCGGCCAAAGTCGTTACGGCCATGACGGTGGATGCCGAAGTCTATAACGGCGACCACCGGAGTCCGGCCAACAATCTGCAACCGCTCCGGATAAGTTATACATACGACGGCAACGGGTATCTGAATGTCACGGATCCGCCGGGCCCAGGCGTCACCACTACCAACTACAATCCACGCGGGGATTTGGTGTCGCGTATCGAAGCTGCCGGCGGACAAACCCGCACCTGGACTTTCAATAATACCTAAGATGGGGCCTGTTTGCTCCAGATTGAAGAAATTGACCCGGGCAACGCTAAAACCGTTACGGACTATTATTCTTTCGACAGAAGTAAACCCGGACAGACCTGCAAACTGAAATCCATCACCCGACCCCGGGTCACCGATCCGGCGCCATCCAATGCCAGCCATACCTACGCGATAACTTACGAATACTTCGGCGCCCAGCGGAATACATCGGCCAATGACAGGCGGTTGCGTGGCATGCTGTCCAAGAAAACCCGTTCAGAAGTTGGCGGCAGTAACAATATTCAAAACACCGAATACACCTATTGGACCAGCACCGCTAGCCGAAGTGTCATAGCCAGCATGCCCGGGCAGACGGCCTATAGCCGACTCGGGCTGGCAAAACTCATCACTATTTCAGGAGATATCCCCGGAGAATGCAGTGGGAATGTCCTGCCACGCCGTGAAACATACCATGAATATGATGAACGCGGGAATCTGACCCTGGTTCGTGACTGGGTCATCAATCCCGGCGACCCGGAGCAGGGCCCCGTATCCGCCACCGATGCCGTAGAAGAAAAACGGGTCTATGATCAAGCGAACCGATTGTTTTCCATTACCCAGAACGGCATCACCACCGAATACAATTTCAATGAGCGGGATCAGTTGGTCGAAATTACTCGCGACAGTCAGGATTTGTTTGACGGGGCAACCTTACATTGGCCGACGGCCAATCCGCCGGCCCGAAAAACGGTAGAGCGTCGGCTTTACCAGCACAATGGCGAACATTACGCGACGCTGACGGGAGTCAAGGTCGGCACTAATGACCCGGATTTCAACTCATTTGTCTTTACGGCCTTTGATGGCTTGGGCCAGCCGGTACTCAGTATCGAACCCGGGCCGGGCCTGAGCGATACCGAACGGTATCGCATTCTTCGGGGACTGTTGAATGCGTGCCCGGGTCAGAATTCGCCCGCAGGTAATCAGACCTGCCCCATGAAAGCAATATCCGAAGCCGGTTGGCAAAACTTATCGATTCAGCCGGCAACGATCGCCACGAACAGCGCGCCGTTGCGAATTGAACATACAGCCTACACCAAAGACGGCTACATCAGCTCACAGCGGGTCCATGATGGGACCCGGGGGTTATCTCCAACCTCCGGCGGTCAGGTGACACGGGTCTTTTTGGACATTGAGCGTCGGATTCGCCTCACCGAGTCCGGAGTTGTCGGAAACAATGATGATCCGGTGCGTGAACGTACGGACTACACACCATTCGGCGAGCTGGCAGAATCCGTTTTATATGATCCGGATGGCTGCGGTCCGGGGTATACGCCCATTCTAAAAACCACCTACCAAAATCGCGACGCCATGGGGCGGCCCCAAACAATTATCGTTACGGGAGACGACGGCCGCGTCATGGATGTTAATTCCAGCAGCATCCGCTCGGTGTGCGCACTCAATACGGAGCTGTCCCGCATGCAAATAACCTATGACGAAATCGGGCGGCTTCGAACCACCACCCGGCAGTGCTAAACGGGCTGGGCACAGGTCAATCCGGTCCTGGGGCGAGTAAAACCGTTGAATTCAGATACACCTATGGACCCTTTGGCCAGATCACCGCAGAACGGGCCGATACGAAGGTAGAACGCAGTTATTTTGATTATAGCGGGCCCTTGTGCGCAGCCACCACCAATTCCGGCGCGGGCAATACCAAGCTCAAGGAAACAAACTACACCCTGGATGGGCTGTCCCGGGTAAAACGGGAAACAACAAGGCATATCGATGTGACCGGCCACGGGCTGGGTGAGCCGACCATAACCGTGGAGTACGAATATGACGCCTACGGGAATCGAAACGTGGTCCGGGATGGACTCAAGCGGCAGACCAAACGGGATTTTGATGCCCTGGGGCGTTTACGTATCGAGTCCATCTACAATGACAGCCGACAGCCCATCCGGCAAACAGAATATCGCTTCGACGATTTTGGTAATATGCAGCAGGAGTTAACCACTACGACAAATGGTCGACGCGGGCTCTATCGAAGTTTTGTTGGCAGTGATCTGGTTGAAGAAACCACCACGATTGACGGGGCATGGGGATCCCGCCGACGCTTTGTTCTCGATCATGAATCGCGACCCATTAAAATCTTCCCCCATGGTGTCGATGACGAAGTCGTGGTTCGTGAACTGGATGTCGCGGGCCGCATTCGCAGGGAGATATTAAAACTGGCGGGAGCGGATGTTACGGAAAAAACATTCGAGTACGATGCACTGGGCAATATGACCCAGCATGCCGCGGTGGACAAATCCCAGCCCCGTGCGACCGCCTGGGATGAAACCAAGCACTTCAGATTTAATGCCCTGGGTCACATGACATTTGCCCAGAATGAGATTAGAGATCCGGATGATCACTCGAGTACGGCCAGAAACGGGGTGGTGGCAAATGTCTGGATTGTCCGCGATTCCATCGGCAAAGCAAGACAAGAGGGCCTGAAGCTATTTAACCGCGATGTGGATGTCACGGATCGAAATCATATCGTAAACGCAGTCTATGACGGCGTCGGCAAGATCAAAAGCATAGAATACGATGCGGACATTCACACGGCAAATCGACCCAGCTTAACATATGGCTACGACGCGGGGTTGCGGCTCCAAACGATTCGCGTTTCCTCCGGCATGCCGGTGGATCGTTTTGCGATGAAGTGGTCCGGTGACATTGTAGTTCAGCGGAAGTGGTTCGATGAAAACGGAAATGACGGCCATGTGAGTAATTATTCATTCGATCGATTATTGCGCCGCTACAAAGTAGAACATGCCCTGGGTGATGTCCGCCTTGAGAGCCGCCAATGGTATCGGAACGGATTGCCGCTCTGGACGCGCAACGTGTCGTGGAGAAAAGACGGCAACCGGTGGATACCCAATGCCGATGATAATCTGATGGCCTATCCGGATAACCAATGCAGCAATCAGCCGGGGGCACGGATCGGTTCCGGCCAGTATGCGGTGGCAGAGATTACTACCGATTCCTGTTTTAACACGGAAACAGCGGTTCGGGTGATGAGCCGCCGTGGATGGGATAATGTTGATGAAACCGGCGTCATCGGTTCTCGATTTTCCGGCAGTAAACTGGACGGCATGGGTCGCGCATTGTCCCAGACCAATATTGCATACTCCGGTGAGATGGATGATGACGCAGCGCCATCCGTTACGCGGCGACGGATCCGCCGTATCGGCGGCCGTATCGCCCAGGAGCAGAAGGTGGAAATTGGTGCGACCAGCTCCCTGGACTGGAGTGTGCGAGCCATTACGGATGTCACCCATTCCTATGAAGGGCTGCCGTTGGAGTCCGGCGTGCGATGCGAAGCGACGGTGGGAAATTTGGACACTTCGAAGTTTCGGCGGTTGTGCGGATCACGGGAATATCGGTTTGTCTCTCCACCGATTAACCGCTTTCCGGGCCTGGACAAACCCTTCGATGCCATCAATGTTGCCGGAATCTGGCGTGTTTCAGAACTCAAGCAGGATCAGATTGCCGGGATGACCGCCAATCCGCCCACTGCCCCGGGCGGACCGGAAATGGCGCTTTATCGAAGTCATTATGGTGCCATCGGCGGACCGAACAACATCAAGGACGAGATCACCCATGTCAGCAAATATGACATCGAATATGATCTGTTTGCCCGACAGGTACTGCTCTACGACAATCACTATCTCGGCCCGAAGGCCGGCGGTGCGAGCCGTGTCGGCCACCGTTATCTGTATGATGCCCTGGATCGATTGATCTATGAAGACTACCAGGGCCTGAACATCCGCGCGGATGACATCACCCTGGCCCCCACGTTCTATGGATATTATGGCAAAAGCCTGATACGGGAACGCATCGAGCACCCCGACTATAATGACAAGTCGGACCGCGTGTATGTCTACGGTCCCGGATCGGATCTTGTCTACACGGCGCGGATGGGGGAAAACTGGAACGCAGGCTCGGATCCGCCCATCGCCCATCTTGCTTTAGAAGATACGGGCAATTCCATCCTATCACTTTACTTCAAACGCGGAAGCGACACCGCCTATCACCGTCTGGGCGGCGATATCAAGAATTCAAAAACCCGAAATTATATCAAAGGCGAAGTGGACCGATCCACACGCCCGGTGTATCCATGGTGGAGTGCCGCCGTTGCCGCAGGCGCGTCATTGGACGACGATGAGCTGAAAGAATCTTTTAAGCAGTTTTCGCCGCAGGTGCGATCGTCTCCCTTTGACCAGATGGTATACGGTGCCGGATCGGGATTCATGCGTTCGCGAACCGCCAGTTGGCGCACCCAAGAGTGGGTGGCACAAGAAGCTACCCAGGCAGAATGGCTGCAGGAAGCAGCTCAACACCGGCTTATTGCAACCGGCGCATTGGTTGTCGCAGCCGTATTATCGGCCGGTTATGGCGCGGTGGGCTTGTACTGCCCTGGCGGCAGGCGAAGCGGGTGCCATGAGTTACCTGGCGGCGGGAACAGCCATCAGTTTATCCACAGAAGCCATCAGCAGCTATGGCTTGTACGGAAGCGTGCAAGACGCCGGTTGGACGGATGAAAATAAAACCGAAGCCGGCTGGATTGGATTCGGCGTGGCCACGGATGTTGCGACCATGGGTGGTGCGCGATTCATCCAATTGGCTCGTGCGGCCGAGGCGGCCCAAAAAGCGGCACTGGCCTATCAGGCGGCAAGCATCACGTGGAGCGCTACGGGTATGGATGCTGCCTTTGGCTACAATTGTTTTGTCGAAGGCACGTTGGTCTGGACCGAAGACGGACTGCGACCCATTGAAGGCATCTCAGTGGGTGATCGGGTCTGGTCCTGGGATGAAGCAACCGATCGAACCACATTGCAACCGGTACTCAACGTATTCTCGAATCATACTCAAGATACTGTGAGTTTGTGGATGAACGGGGAACAGATCGTCACAACGACTGACCATCCCATTTGGGTGGAAGATGAGGGTTGGATCTTTGCCAGGGATCTGGCTGCCGGCGATGTTCTGCGCACCCATGCCGGTACCACTACATTGACGGAATCCAACCCAACCGCAGTCGAGGCGATCCCGGTATTTAATATTGATGTTGCCGGCGGTGATACCTTCTTTGTGGGGCGGACCCGGCTGTTGGTCCATAAAACCTCGTTTAGCCCTGCGCGATTAAAACGGGTCAGCCAGCAAATAAAGAACGCCCCGAAAAACGTTGGTAGAGTGCTTGAGGGTATGCCTCCCACGCATATGCAAAAATTGCGTGCCAAGCAAGGCCGGCGCGTCTCACAGGCAATGGGACGTTTAGCGGCTATAAGAGCCGGGATTGGTGAATATCGACGCGGCATGGTGTTGATCACCAGCACCGTCAATGGCAAACAGGTGCGAAAATTCTGGAACGGACGGGAACGTTATTTTCTCGACCTGGATGAATTAAGGCGTCCAGCCAAGATTGTGGGCGGGATGCTGATCCAAAAGGGGGGCATCGATCGCCTGTCGCCCCGAGCCTGGGAAGGCACTATGATGATGACCACCAGCCGAAAGACATCCGTGCTAAAAAGGCAAATCGCCTATGTTCTGCGCAACGGCGGGGGAAAACACGAAATGTTGCCGGTCAGCACGTTTCCCCACATGGCGAAAATCGGTGTCACGGTAAAAGATATCCACCGAATGGTGCTCCCCACCAAGGGATTGAAGTTCAAGTTCCCCGGCATACCGGCAGGATCCCACCACGGATCCAAAATCGGCCAGTTTGCTCATAAATTACTTTTTGCGGAACTGCGCCAGGCAAAGACCCGCCATCAAGCCCTCGAAATCGCCAAAGAGTTCCACAAGAAGTATGCCGTTTTCGATTAATGAACACCCGGAGCTAGGGTTAACCGAAACCGGGACCGGGACGTCCATTGGTGCCTGCGATTTGAGAAACGTATATACCAATAGACGTCCCCCCTGTTCCCGTGCCTGGTATCTCACCTGTTGAAATACGTGATGGACAATTGTCGGTAGATGCCGGATATGCACAGAAAAATGTGCATAGTGCACATCCTTCTGTGCAGTTTCTTAAACCCCTCAAACTATTCTTTTGAGTAAAATCAGTAGTTTAAATACTTGGCACAAAATTCGCTATAATTTTATACACATAGATCCTCAGTTCGATGGAACTCATCCTGTCGTGAGGGCTGGGGTTCAACCCACGGCCCAATATATCCTTGACTCTGATCTGATTTACCTTCCCGCATCATCATTATCTCCCGGATAGCCGACCTGATAATACTATTCCCTTTTGTTTTTAGGCTTATTCAAGATCTATCGCGCGGATATTGATATGTTCTGATTCCATTGATCCCGATCAAGGCGCGGAATGCTCCATATCATCAATCCATATCTATCCCATCCGCCTAAATAAAGGACTCGGCCGTAAAAGGCAGGATCTTTAGACGAGGCGGGAAAAGAGGCTGCCATGGAGACAATAGAATCGATTCGATTTCCGGTTTCCAGGGCCACATTAATTTGGGGCTACATCGTCAGATTCACGCTAACAGGGATAATCTGCTGGTACGGGCTATCCCGTGATGCAGACTTTGCCGTCTTTTACTTTTTGATGCTGTTCCCCCTTCTGTTGGTGTTATGGATAAATTTTCTAAAGATTCCGACTGAGGTGATTTTCAGAGAACATCAACTCGTTTTTAAAGCCGTTGTCGGAACCGTCCGAATGAACATAAAGGACATCCTATATATGGATGACGTGGATGGAGGGAGATACACACGATTCGAAACGTTCGATAGTTGGATATTGATACCCCCCAAGATCAATAAAAAAGCAGAGCTGGGATCCATCATAAAAAAGTTGAACCCAGGTGTTAATTTCCCGCTTCCTAAAAAGGAGGCCGAACTCAGGGCTAAATTTCGCAAGGGGATACAAATCGCTATTCTCTGTATGGTTTGCGTACTCTTTGTCTCGTTTTGTGTCTGGCTGCGACACGGAGAAATTCCGGATATGGACTATCTGTCATCCATCGTAATTCTATTTGCCCTTTGCATGTCCCTTTTATACGTCTATTGGGACCTGCCCCATCGTATTGCACCAACGAAAAGTTCTATCACTCGAAACACGGCTAAATGGTTCTATATCGTATCCCTGGCCTATTTTAGAGAAACCGGCGCAAATACCGTTGACACAGATGGTCCACGAGGGTTTACGCCGGATCCCAATGTGACCATTTCCGGTGGAGCCATGTCCGTCTCGGATGATGGAACGGTTTCTTTTGCATCGCCGATGATGTTTAGATACGTGGGCACTTCGGAAGAGTTCCTGCTTCAGCCGGACGGATCAGTTCTAACGGCTACCGATGCGTTGATCACTTCTGCCGAAAAGGGGGATGTCCACCAGGTCAACCAGCTACTAGCCCATGGCTTCGATATACATAAAAGGAACGGAGACTATGACACCGCATACATGGCGGCCTTGCAAGGGGGTAACCCTGAGGTGCTGATCGCCTTACTTAACAAAGGGCATAATCATCGGACATCTATGTTATAGCGATTCTCATAATCAGAGGGGTCAGACCTACACATTGACAAGTTTTGTCAATGTGTAGGTCTGACCCCATCCTTTTTCCGGGCCCTTTCGTAGGGGCAAAACCCAGGCAAAAAAGTTTGTCAAGTTTGTCAAGTTTGTCAACAACGTCCCCTAATTTTTTAGCTTCTTGACACGAAGCATGAGTATGGTAGGAATTTAGCCATAGCCTATATTGATCGCCAGCAGCTTTTATGTTTCGCCTCACCGAATATGGAATCAGCCTGAGTCAGGTGTAATTGGTTCAACAGCTCCACACTCTTCTTGGCTTACGTTAATCTATCATTGCGCTAGAAACTGAATGCCGGGGGGATTTTTTCCTCCACCGATCAGTGAACGGATTGCGACATCCAGTTCAGTGGATCGCAGCAGTACACCTGTATCTACAGCCGTGTTCCGCATTTCTCGCATTCTCATCGGAACCTGTTTTGAAATTGTCCTGTCCAAACTGTGGATCGTTGCCCTGCCGTGGAAACGTGCGGTGATTCGTTGGTGGACTGTTTTTCGGGCGCAGCGCCCGCCAATTCGAACATAAGATTTTGGGAGACCTCGGCGGTGCCGGAGTATCCCACGAACATCGGGGGAAAGGAGATTGGTATGGGAACATCCAGGAAAACATCGATAGCCGTATCCGTGCTGATGCCAATTCTGATCGGGATTCTGATCATCGGCATGAATCCATCAGACGCGAACGGCGAGGTGATTGGAAGCCAGCTGATCCAGTCGTGTATACAAGACGAAACCGGCCCTGATTGTGCGAATAAGCAAAAGGTAACGGTCGCCGTTTCGTACGGGTTATCATCAAAATTCGATGCTATTCGCTTGGACGAAAACGGCCAAGAAATAGATTCCATAAGTTTCACCACCACAAAAACAGCTCCCATTGTCACCTACCCTCTAAAACACTTCCACACGGTGCCATACTATCCCCACGAAAAGGTCATTCGAGTTCCAAATATCCTTCCCGGCACCCAGGCCTGCATAGACTCCCTGCTTGCCCCTAATCCCAGCTGTGGATGGACATATCAGGGTACTTTTCCAATTCCCTATTCCAATGGGATCTGCAACAACAAGAGCCTGGTGGAGCTCATCAGAGGCGACCCAAACGAATGGTGGCGAGGGGAAGCTGAAATTGGAGTACAGTCCACCATACAGGATTCCTATTCCACCGCCCACTGCCTGAGACAAGGTGACCTTTCTTTCCACGGCTATGAAATCGGTGAGCCCATCATCGACTATGAGGTTACCGTTGAGGCCGTGGGAGACAATGAGGTTTCTACGTTTATCCTCTCGCCGCGCAATCCTGTTCATGTCGGGAATATCAAAGCTATGCTTCTAGGGGATATGGCCGCCAGTCAACATGTTCCCCAGCTTGGGAACTATATCCTGTACATCCCCTCTTACCCGGACACCCACCCCTATGTGCTGGACTACCAGCACAACATGCTGCTGGTGCCTCGGGAGGAAGCGTCTAAGGACGGGATCGATTTGAACAAGGTGAGCATTAGTTTTCAAACCTTCCGGCAACATGCGGCCGCTGCAACCAGCTCGGAAGCTGGCGATGGATTGCACAACCAGCTCTTTCACAAGCACGATTTAGATCTTGAATCGCTGCAGACAAACCCCCCGGCGGCGGACACCGAATATCTGGTCCATGGAAAAAGAATGTTTAAAGGCAGCATGTCATTTGAGTTGGGAAATCTGGATGAGAATGGGAATTTTAATGGATTAATGGAAAAGTCTCTAAAATACAAAATAACCGAAATCAGTCACTCCATGGTTTCGTTTACCCTCGAAGCCCAGGACGTCAGGGAAATCGAATTGGAGAGCCAAGGTGTCATCCGTTTCGCAAATGTCAGTACCTATGTGTCGATGTCCAACATGGGCAACATGGTTGTAGAAGTTCAAAATCTTGAGAATCTCGCTGCTGACTATGTCGTTTCAGTGACGAACTGCAATACAAACATCGTACAGCCGATTCCGGCTCAAGCCATAAGTCTAAACGCGCGTGAAATCAAAACATTACAGTTCGACATGTACACGAATTTCAATAGGGATACGACGAATAAGTGCAAGGCGACCTTAACATCTCCTTCTGGGAGGGTTTACGATTCCGTGTACGTTATATTCGATACCACGAAACATTTTAGCAAGTATTCCTGGGAACTTCAGCAAACTAATGAAGCGACTGAGGTCGGGAACTAACAGACTCAGCCAATCCCCTGACGGCAACGTGCAAATAAAGGCGGGGTGGTTGGAATACGAGGCCCTGAGCATTGGCCATGACGGCGAAGACATCTTTTCTGCAAAGACCAAATCCAAAACGCCTGGGATAGACACAGGCGATCTCAACAGAGGTGTCATTATGCTGAAAAAAACATATACGAGTCTGTTGATAATGGCTCTGGTGCTTGCCCTCTTGGGCACAGCGGCGGCCGAGCCTTTTGTTAACCCGCCGGAGGACTCCTACCGGGTAATCAACCCGCCGGAGCCTCCGTATAAGGATATCTGGCAGTCCGACGCCCCCTATCCGCGGAACATTAAATGGGACTTTAATCAGAATCCTGTAACTGCAGAAGACGCCGTGTATGCGGGCAGTGATGATCCCACGCTCATGACATCCGATACGGTCACGCTTGAACCTGTGGTCGAATGGTTTCCCATCAGCGACAAGGCCAGCAGCGACAGTATCGGCATCGATAATTCTTCAGGAACAGACGTGGCTGAGGGCAAGGCCGTCTTCAACATAGCCGACCACATGCGGGACTGGCCCTTTGTGAAACACGTGTGGGCGGAAATTAAGGTGACCATCGTGTCCACGGAACCCCAACTTTCCGGTGGCGCAAGGGTGGTATCCAATATCCTGTTCCCGGAGAACTGCGGCCTGGTCGACGCCGGAAGTCATTTTAATGGAACGCCCGAGGATTATCGGCTCAATTACTGGTTCTGGATCGGGCCCAGCCCGGCCTGGGAGGAGATCGAGCTGTTGATCCGGGCTGAAGCCGGTGAGCAGGTGTTCGTCGACAGTGTTCACATCGCCACTGAAAGCGTCATAGATCCCATGCTGTGCGAGGCCGGGATGTGTGTGTTTTACTTTGATGCGGATGGCGACGGCTATGGCGATCCCAACAACTCAGAAACCGGCTACACCATGCCTTCCGGGTATGTGATCGACACCGGCGACTGTGACGATACGGATCCCGACATCAACCCGGGTGCCGCCGAAATCTGCAACGACGTGGACGACAACTGCGACGGGCAGGTGGATGAAGGACCGGATTCAGACGAAGATGGCATTACCGATTGCTTTGATTTGTGTCCCAATGATTCGAACAAGTCCGAGCCCGGCATCTGCGGATGCGGGGTGGCTGACATGGACGCAGACGGGGATGGCACAGCAGATTGCAATGATGGCTGCCCGGATGATGCCAACAAAATCTCACCTGGCGCCTGTGGTTGCGGTGTGGCTGATAGCGACTCCGATGGCGATGGCACGCCAAACTGCATCGACGGCTGCCCGAGCGATCCTAACAAGACTGAGGCCGGTCAGTGCGGATGCGGTGTGGCCGACACCGACTCGGATGGGGACGACACTGCAGACTGCAATGATGCCTGCCCCAATGATCCGGATAACGATGCGGATGCCGACGGGGTCTGCGGCGACCTGGACAACTGCCCCGATGCACCGAATGCGGACCAGGCCGATGCAGACGGAGACGGTATCTGCGGGGATATCGATAATTGCCCCGAAGATTCCAATCCGTATCAGTACGATGTGGACGGAATTGGCGGAGGCGATCTATGCGACATGTGCCCGGCGGTTTCACCAGACCAGTGCAATCCGAACGGCTCCGGGGCGGCTGAGATCGGGGTCGGTGAGGCTGGAACACTCGTGACTCCCGACGAAAACGTTGAAATTGTCATCGATCAGGGCGATCTCGCAGAGAACGCGACGATCTCCGTGACCCAGCCTATTCTCGAAGATCCGCAGGTGGATGTCCTGACCGACACTGGGCGGGAGTTGGGAAAAACTCTGGCAATATACATTCTTGAACCGAAAGAACCTGGATTTGCCATTCCGGCGGAAATTACGGTCCGGACAGACGTGACACCCCTTAGCCCGGTTCGGCGCGAGCAGGTGGGGCTCTAACGGTTGGATGAAGCGCAGAATGCCTTTGTCCCTGTTGCCGGCGCGCTGTGCAGCCTGGTCGAATACCCACCGGAAATGTTCGTCAAGGAGTGCAAGGCACAGGTGGACCAGCTTTTCACCTATGCCATGGTTGAACTGATACGGGGAAGGATCGTCAAGGCCGATGTGGTTACGGAACTCGAAAGCGCAAGGACAGGTGATCGACGTGTCGACAGGGTGATCAACAAAGTTGTCAAATTCATCAAACGCAGTCTCAGGAAGAGCTACTGGCAGGACGAGCTCCATCTAAAAGACAAACACGGTTCCAAGGTCTTTACTTATGAGGGACTGGCCGTGCTCCCGATGAGATTCTATACCACGCATTGGAGCAGGCGGGGTCTGACCCCTGAGAAGGCCAAGGCGATCGAGGCTTTCAGTGCGGTCATCCCCAGACTTGTCGATGTCGACAGGATGCTGGCACAGACCGCCATCGACGAAACCCGTGAAATGTCGCCCCGGAAACGCAGAACCTTTGAAAGATATCTGGCCAAAGCGGAAAAGGCCTTCCAAAAGGGGCTCAGGTATGTCGAGAAAGATCGACCGTGGTTCGCGATCTATATGTTCAAAAGGTCCTGGAGCTACGCGATGATGGCGAGAAAGGTTGCGAAATGACCTTCGGGTGGTCCCCTCACCAGGGGCTTTAACGTAGCTATTTTTCAGAGACACACTGCAAAAGGCATAGTCGGAAACGGCTATGCCTTTTCATTTCATTGAACGGAAAAAATTAGGGGACGTTGTTGACAAACTTGACTAACTCGGGTGGATTTCGATGAGCATATTCGGAGGGAGCATCGGATACGGATTGACTAAATCAGGAAAGGATGCGGTCTTCGCCGCTAACGACGATCAGCTCGGATGACTTGCCGGTACAGGCGAGGGTCATGTTGCGAGATCGACCCATTTCGGCCCAATCCAGGCAGACCCAAATAAAATGGTTAAGGATATGGACCGGCACAATTATGAGAAGCTTCCACTAAATGATTGCACGGGCAACATTGGAGTATAGAAAATAATTGAACTCGGCTATCCCGTGGTAAAAGATGACGCCATATCCAGCTTAGCGAGTAATCCTTATGACTGCAACCATCGTCATGTGCTGTACGTTGAGTTGGTTGAAATCTGAAGTGCTTTCACCCGGGGCGACCATAAGAAAATCGGAGTTAGGCATGTCAACTGCTACCGGGGGGTTAAAAGTGTGTAAGCCAAGAGACATAGAACGTTCCCCTGATGCATTACTTGCCTCTACGTGATTGGCGCCAACGCCATAACAATACCACAATAAAGGGAAGGATAACCACCGATATCACGATGATAGGCCCCATGGGGATGCAGATGAGGCCGACACCAATGTAATTCTTCGCCTTGCACACCGCGGCATAGGCGTTCACTCTTCCGGCTCCAGTCTTGTCGTCGATCCCGGGGGCATCGATGTCATCAGCTGTGGAGCATAGGATACTTTTAACCTCAGCGGGAGTGAGGGATGGATCGGCCGATAGCATCAATGCCACCACACCAGCAACCTTAGGAGTAGACGATGACGTACCTCCAAATCTTGGCGTGTAGTCAGCGCTGACCCTGTCTTGAGGATCGATAAGATAGCCTGAGTTGTATCCACGGGAGCCCTTAAGATCTGTAGAATAACTCCAAGGGCCGGGAGCGACGACATCTGGTCCGTCTCCGATGTAGCTTGATCCCCACCAGTATTGGCCGTCACTGCTGGCGGCACTCTTGTGCTGGTCTGTCTGACTGGAGGCGCCGACACAAATGATATCATTTGTGCCGGTGAGATTGCATGGATAGGCCACTTCATAGGTCCAGGGCGGATAAATGGGGCCGTTTCCAGAAGCGAACAGCACAACGCAACCTGACTCCAGGGCAAACGTCACGGCCTCTTCGAAAATCGCGGAGGGCGCTCCTGTCCATCCCCAAGAGTTCGTCAGGATATTCGCGCCCTTCTCCACCGCCACATAAAAAGCGTTAGAGGCCTCCCCAATTGTAGAACCACTGTAAATGGGCATGATCCTCACACCGGGCGCTGTTCCCATAACTCCCTTTGCGTTGTCACCTATTGCGCCGACGTTTCCGGCCACGGCCGTTCCATGGCGACTCCGTGCATAGCCTCCTTCGTTTCCGTCAGGATCATAGCCAGGATCTAATCTCAAATCCGGATGCGGGTCTACTCCAGAGTCAATAACTGCAACAAGGATACGAGGTGAAACTGACACAAGATTCCACGACTCCGGTATGTTCATGTCGTTTATGTCCTTACCCTTGCCAGCGATCTGTCCGGAATTTCTGAACTCGTATTGCCTCGCACTGTAGGTGTCATTTCCGATTGGGGCCGTATCAACGTTCTGGGTAGCTACAATACGAACGTTATCGATATAGAGCCCCTCTGCACCAATGTCATGGTCACTATGGAAAATGAAAGCTATCCTCACCCCATTGCGTCGATGATATGGCAGCAGTCGAAAGAGCGCATAGCGCCATCCGTAGCGAGTTGTTGGATCCACTGTCAAATCTCCAGTGTAACAGAGCGTAAGTCTCCCCAGGGGTCCGTATGTTCCTGACTTTTCATCATATATGCTAAGACGTCCCGAATCGTTCAATCTGCAATATGGCCCAGGGTCTTGGTATTTCGCATAAAACCAAAGACCTACATAAACCTCTTCGTATGCCGCTAAATTCAGGAGAGGTGAAAAGAGATGGCTGTCGACGTTGTTAGGATAGTCACCCTGCGGAGCCACTCCAACACTGCCTCCACCAGATGCATAGGCACAGAATTGACCTGTTAGCTTCCTAAAATCAGTTACACTCCAGTGAACATCCACCGCATTGTAGAGTCGCCAGGGTTGCGTCCTCCAGCCGTCAGGTAAGGTGCCCTCTTCAAACCCCTCATCGACTAATGTGATCCATGTGACGGGGGAGTTTTCCTTGGATGAACTTCCCTTTTTTCTGCCTTGCTGTTTTGCCGGTGGCATCGACTCTTTGATAAATCCTTGGGGAGCCTGAAGGTCATCTAAAGGCACAACAATGTGGTTGGGTTCAGCGAACTTAACTGCATATTGACCAGTGAAGAATTGGCTCACTGAGTAAACGCGACCATTTGCGGGATTATCTATCTGCAAAACGTATGTGTTCTGTCGATTAGCCCGCACATTCAGGATGCCTTGGGATTCGCGAAATTTTTTGAAATATCGCTCAGCCTCGCCTTTCGTGGTCGGAGCAACAAACTTCACGATAACCATGTCTGACGGAATCAAAAGCGACAAACCCTGTTCGAAAACGGGCTGAATTTCATCCGAAGTAGTTCGGGCGATCCGCTCCAATTCTGAATAAATGTCTAAGGCAGGAGATTTATAAATCGATGTCGGGATCCGGTACAGTCCAAACTTGTGGAACTGTACTGCTGGTAATTTGCTAAGTGGATCTTTTTCCAGCGCCAGGGATTTAACGATTTTGCTATAGGTTTCCCCCGTTTCCCTAACAGCCATGTACACTCTACTGGGAGTCAAAGTAATGATTTTTCCTTTGTAGAAATAGCCGTAAACTTCCTTTCCGCCTTCATGAGGTTGAGCCCATACCAAAGCAGTTGATAATACAAACGAGATAATCGCCAAAGTAATACTTCGTAACAGAGGCCTAACTGTCGTCATCAGCATACAAGAAAGTTTCGGCATATCGACGCCTCCTTGCTTACCTACCTGTTAAAAAAAGTCCGACGGAAGCCTGAAACCACTAGAGTCACAAGCGAAATTGAGTTTAAACAGAAGAAAACAGAGGAGGTTGTGGATAAACTCTACAAATTCGTACAGTTATAGTTATTGACCATGCGAGGGAGATTAAAACATACAAGGGGTGGCAGGCAAAATCAAGAAACAATTCGCTCTTCGCCGCTAACGACGATCAGCTCGGATGACTTGCCGGTACAGGCGAGGGTCATGTTGAGCGATCGACCCATTTCGGCGGCCAGGGCGGTCGGTCTCGACATGCCGATCATTACCGGAATGTGTCCTCTGGCGGCTTTTTGAACCAGCTCATAACTGATCCGGGAAGATAGCACTGCTATAGCGGCCTCCGTGAGTTTCCTGTTGACGAACGCCTCTCCGATGGCCTTGTCCAGGGCATTGTGCCGCCCCACATC
>Ga0056119_1000069_pt1 | contig 26054 bp, 28 predicted proteins | sample WorMettaBAHAMAS1_FD_80076 | JGI IMG/M metagenome (GOLD analysis project Ga0056119, IMG submission 80076) | Marine gutless worms symbiont microbial communities from Max Planck institute for Marine Microbiology, Germany - Olavius tantulus BAHAMAS.1 ...
CGGTGAATCCATTTGTAGCCAGTTTTGCGACTAATTTGGAAACGCCGACAAAGTTCGGCAATATTGGAACCATCAACTAAAGCAAATTTTACAAATTCGAACCTCAGAGACATTGTGGTACGCACTTTCCATGGCATAGTCGTTCTCCCAAGTGTAAACGATATGCCTGATGGTAGTGTTACCCATGTCTCCGAACAACTGTTACCTATCTCCCCAGTCTATACAACAACAAAGCCGTTGAGGGCCGGGTCGGCCGAATTGTCCCGACGGCAGATGAGCGAAGCCGTTCCTTCCAGGTCAGAGTCGCTCTTCCGGAAGATCCGTCCATCCGGTCCGGAGTCTTCGCCAGAGTGGAAATTCCCGTCGGTGAGTCGGGAATGCTGCTGATTCCGTCAACGGCCGTGCTCCGGCGCGGGCAGCTCACCGGCATCTACCAGGTCGATGAGGAGCAAATCGCCCGTTTCCGGCTCATCCGGGTCGGCAAGACACTCGGCGATTCCGTGGAGGTTCTATCCGGGCTGAAAGACGGGGACCGCTTTGTCGTATCCCCACCCCCAACGATGGCCGACGGTACGCGTGTGGAGGCGTCCTCATGAGCCGAAAGATCGGTATCGCCGGAACGCTGGCCAAGGCGTTTATCAATTCCAAACTCACCCCATTGGTGATCATCTCCTCCATCCTGTTGGGAATAGCGGCGGTCATTGCGCTGCCCCGGGAAGAGGAGCCGCAGATCATCGTCCCCATGGTCGATATTTTCGTTCAGATGCCCGGCGCCAGCGCCAAGGAAGTGGAAGCGCGAATTACCCGACTCATGGAAAAACTGCTCTGGGAAATCCCGGGCGTCGAGTATGTCTATTCCACTTCCAGCCCGGGCATGTCCATGGCGATTGTCCGATTCTATGTGGGACAGGACGAGGAAGAATCGATTGTCCGGCTCCAGTCCAAATTGACGGCCAATTTCGACCGCATCCCCTGGGCGGCCTCCCCGCCATTGATCAAGCCCCGCTACATCGACTACGTGCCGATACTGGCACTGACCTTCTGGGCCGAAGACGCCGACCATTATCTGTTGAGACGGCTCGCCGCCGAGGTGGAGAATGTCGTCAAGCGTGAAAAGAATGTTTCGATCACTACCCTGATCGGTGGAAACACCCGTCAGGCAGACGTGCATCTCGATCCGGTGCGCCTGGCGGCGTTTAAACTCGATCCGGAGCACGTCAGCGACATGCTGACAGCCGCCAACATGGAAAGTGAGACCGGTTCCTACCCCTCCGGGGAAGGCGAGGCCAAAGTGCAGACCGGCGGCTTTCTGAGGGACAAGACCGATCTGGAAAGGGTCGTGGTCGGCATCCACGATGGACGGCCGGTATACCTGAAGGATGTGGCCATGATCGCGGATGGTCCCCGGGAACCGGATCAGTATGTCTTTTTCGGTACCGGCCCGGCACGCCGTTATAAGGGCATTCGTGACGAGACGGCCCCGACCGGTGCGGCCCCGGCGGTAACCCTCACCGTGGCCAAGCGCAATGGAACCAATGCCATCACAGTGGCCGAACGTGTTCTCGAGCGCGTCGAAGATATCCGCGGCAGTATCATCCCGGACAATATCCACATGACCGTCACCCGTCATTATGGGGAAACAGCCAAGGAAAAATCTGATGAACTGCTGTTTCACATGGCCATCGCCGTGGTCTCGGTAACCCTTTTAATCTGGTTTGCGTTAGGCCGGCGAGAGTCGGGGGTTGTCGCCCTGGCCATCCCGGTCACCCTGGCCCTGACTCTGGCAGTGTTCTATCTGTACGGGTATACGTTGAACCGGATTACGCTCTTTGCCCTCATCTTTTCTATCGGCATTCTCGTCGACGACGCCATCGTTGTGGTGGAAAACATGGTGCGCCATTTCAGACTTCAGCAAAACCAGGGGCGCCCCCGCATGGAAGTGGCCATTGAAGCCGTCGACGAAGTCGGCAATCCAACCATCTTGGCCACCCTGACCGTCATCGCTGCCATTCTCCCCATGGCCTTTTTGGGGGGCCTCATGGGGCCGTACATGCGCCCGATTCCCGTGGGCGCCTCGGCGGCCATGGTATTTTCACTGGTGGTGGCGTTTATGGTGACGCCCTGGGCGGCCCTCCGATTGCTGAAAGCGGATGCAGACGGTCACGGGGGGGAAGGTCACGAAACCGAAGACTGGAGTACCCGCCTCTACCGGAAGGTGATGACGCCGCTAATCGCCAAGCCGCTCTATCGATGGGTATTTTTGATGGGCGTGGTGGGTCTTCTTCTCATCGCCATAGCCATGGTCGGCGTGGGACTGGTCAAAGTGAAGATGCTCCCGTTCGACAATAAGAGCGAACTGCAGGTCATCATCGACATGCCTGAGTCGGCTACACTGGAACAGACCGCCGGGGCAGCTCTTGAGATGGGTGAATATCTGAGAACCGTCAACGAGGTAACAGACTTTCAGTTGTATGTGGGCACGTCCGGCCCGTTTAATTTTAACGGGTTGGTACGGCATTACTATCTCCGGCAGGGAGCGCATATGGCCGACATCCAGGTCAATCTGGCGGAAAAGGGGCACCGCAGCGAACAGAGCCACGATATCGCCAAACGTCTTCGGCCGGAATTGAAAGGGATCGCCGACACCTACGGGGCCCGTATCAAGGTGGCGGAAGTGCCTCCCGGTCCGCCGGTTTTGTCTACACTGGTGGCTGAAATTTATGGCCCGGATTATGACCGGCAGCAGGAACTTGCCCGGCAGGTCATGACGATTTTCGAAGAGACACCGGGTGTGGTCGATGTGGATTGGTACTTGGTACATGGAAGAGGACCACCCCCGAATGCATATGGAAATCGACCGGGAAAAGGCCTCCTTGCATGGAATCACCGTGGCCCATGTCGCCCAAACCCTGGAATTGGCGCTAAAAGGGCGCCAGGTCGGTTTGCTCCATCAGCCCCTGGAAAAAGAGGATGTTCCGATACGTCTCCGGATGCCGTTGGCGGATCGGGCCGGAACCCAGCGCCTGGAAGCCATTAAGACAAAAGCACCCGACGGAAGTCTGGTACCGCTGTCCAGCTTGGTCACTACCCGCCGGACCGACATCGAGCGCAGCATTTATCATAAGAACCTGATGCCGGTGGTCTATGTCATCGGTGATGTGGCAGGGGTGAAGGAAAGCCCGGTCTACGCGATTCTGGAAATGCAGAAAGCAATCGATGCCATTGAACTGCCGGAGGGATACCGGGTTGCCCAGCTCACGGCGAACATCCCGAGCAGCGATCGGCGTCTGGCCCTGAAATGGGACGGTGAGTGGCACATCACCTATGAAGTATTCCGGGATCTGGGTATCGCCTTTGGGGTCGTCCTCGTACTCATATTCGTTCTTGTGGTAGGCTGGTTCCAGTCATTTTCCACGCCCATGGTCATCATGGTGGCCATTCCCTTTTCGTTGATCGGTATCTTGCCGGCCCATTGGGCCATGGGTGCCTTTTTTACGGCGACATCTATGATCGGCTTTATCGCCGGAGCCGGCATTGTGGTGCGCAACTCCATCATCCTTGTCGACTTTATCGAATTGCGGCTTGAAGAGGGGATGCCCCTGGACCAGGCCGTCATCGATGCCGGCGCCGTCCGGTTCCGGCCCATGATGCTGACCGCTGCAGCGGTCGTGGTGGGCGCCTCGGTAATCCTGTTCGATCCCATCTTCCAGGGCCTGGCCATTTCCCTGATGGCCGGGGAAGTCGCCTCGCTGCTTTTTTCCCGAATGACAGTACCCATCCTCTATTTCATGGACAAGCGCTGGGAGCACACCCATGGCCACGCCATCTCAACTTCCGAGGCGGCTGAAGCAACGTCTGAATAAAGTTACCGAGTAAATTTTCTAAGTGTCGAGGGATGATCCGTCATGCCTGGGCAGGCATCCAGAACGCGCAGTTTGTGATATTCCGGATTCTCCTTCGACGTTGCTCAGGATGGTGAACCTGGATGCCGGATTTTACCTGCCTCTGGCAGGCCGGTCCGGCATGACACGAGTGATCGTCATCTGGCAGCGATTGTGACACCGCCTCCTCCGCCGGCACGACAGAAAATACCTCCCGCTCCCGACATATTCACGGGTCCCCGGTTATTCGATCAGGCTGCTCATCACCCGGACGATATTTGCCGGAGGGAAACTGTTATGGCCGGGCATCCGATATATCTCCCGGCTCGACGCAAAACCGAGAACGGCGACAAGGCAGATAACCCAGAGGATTGCATACCGGGTGGAAAAGATTTTGAACAACAACCGGGTGATCACCCAAGCCGCCAGATAGAGGATGCCTCCCAGAAATACCACGTGGGCCCATAGAATCCCCAGCATCCAGAATCCTTCGGCGGTAAATTTTGGGATCGCCACCACCAGCCCCTGTAAGGAAAGGTAGACAATATAGAATAGCGGTACGATACCGCCCACCACCAGCATAAAAAAGGGCACCAGCACGGTGAGCAACAATACAGCGAACAATATCCATGTTACAGCGCGCTTGGTTTTGGTGATTGTGGGTTCCATCAGTGGTGCGGCATGCAGGTTGGCAAGGGTGCGTTTAGGTTCATATCCGATTGGACCATGGAGCCTTCCCGGATGTTGCGTTATCGTACCGGCTTTCTAAGCACTCCGGAAAACCATTCGAAATCGGCCGTGTCCTCCCAGAAATGTCGGGCCAATTCACGGTGGGTGTGAACCCGAATTTCATGGAACTTTTCTTTTTTGGCATACTGCTCGATTTCCTCCAGAAGCTTTTTCCCATACCCCTTCGAGAGCATCGGTTCGGTGGTCACGAAGCCGTATATCCATATGATTTTTTCCATCAGACCGGTCATCAAAAGCCACACCGCAGCAACCGAGACAAGCTTTCCCGAGTCGATTAGACCAAACAGCTTGTGATTTTCCATCAGCTTGTGGCCCAGCGACGCCATAAAATCCGCCTTGTTTATCTTCGGCGACAGTTCTTTCAGGAGTTCGAAGGCTTGCTCCCGCTGTTCGGGTGTCTCTATTTCCACGAGGGTCGTATTCATCGTTCTGTAATGACCTTTGCCCTTGAGAAATGCATTACCGTGGTGGGTACACCGGCGCCTCATAGCCATCCGGTATCGGTACATACAGGCCGTCGTCGATAGATATTTCGACGGACCCGCCCGGATCGAGCACCACGTCATCTCGGGTGCCTCCGGCATAGTCTCCCGGATAGGCGGTAAAATCTCTGGATCCGGGGAGCACATGGCGTCTGCCGGTGTCAATCAGCACGGACACACCGTATCTTCCCCCGGGAAGATCCCCGAATACGAATGCAACGTCATGGCCCTTCAGAGATCGAATCCCGAGATCGATGACGTCGAGGGTCGGCGCCTCCCAGGGTAACACAGCCCTACTGGCTTTGGGTGTATAATCCTTCAGGTAGATAAATATTTTGGCTTCTGGTGGCGCCGTGGAGAGATCGATACGCGCCGGTATCACCACGGTCCCCTGGATTTTTCCCTTCGATGCGGCATGGGCGTCCGACGGATAAATTGTCGGCGAGCATATCAGGAAAAGACTCAAAAGGACAAGAATGCCTCTTTTCATGCGAATTACCCCACAAGAACCAGCCCGGCCACCCAGCTCATCGCCCCTTCTTTGGCGTCGGCGTTCCGAACGTTGATATCTTTTGGCCACCCACAGGTCTTCATCAACTCGGAAACATGGATGCCGAATCCGGACATGGAAGGCCGAGCTATATCCGGGTAGCGGCATTCACCATTTTCCGTTAATCTTCGGCACGCCGGATGACGATGACAGAAAATGTCTTTGCAGGATCCTCCGGCAAATGCCCTGGAGCCGCCATACCCCATTTTTCTGGCTTCCCGCTCGATCTCGGCGACAACGTCATGAAGAAATCTCATGATTTCCCTTTTTTCATCGGAGAAAAGCGACGTTGCCGGAACAACAATTCTAATGACGATGGCATCTTTGAGGGTGTTCTGAAGTTTACGTAATTCTGAGGGGCCTGAAACATGGGGCGGACAACTTGGTGAGAGCCCGTAATTTTCACACTGCGGCTCTTGGCAAAACTTCGCCAAACGGTCTTCAACGACAATGTCACCCGAAGCTATCCGTCGTGCATCGCTGGCACCCATGGATATGGATAAGCGCACCAAGTCTTCAAATTCCTGGTTGATGTCCGGGGTTGCCTTATCATTCATGGGATAGGCCCTTAATTTAAAACGCTTCTCACAGCCACCACAAACCGGTCAAACACTTCCGTCTTCTTTCTCAGGGAGCGGAAATCCAAATGATGGATCATCCTCTCTCGCAATCCTCTTGAAAGTTCCAGCTGAACGCCCTGCCTGCTATGACACCGGTTGCAGATATTTTCAAGGCTGACCCCACGGAGCCCCGGGATCTTACTGTTCTTCACATTAAATCCCGCTTTCCGAAGTGCCCCCATCATCTTTTCGTTTAGGCCATCGTTTTTTCCGCCGAGGTAAACGACGTCACCGACTGCGTTGCAGCCGTGGACGGTGACCACAACACGTGCACTGCTGGATGTCTTGATACCGATGGGCTCATCAAACCGGGCACTGGTCAGGTGCAATACGCGATTCCCCGACCGTTTAATCCCCTTGAATGTATAAAAGGTGTGGTTGACCCCGGCGATGGCGTCTGCAATGGTGGCTGTTCCGGGCTCGATGCCGCCCCCATGGGGCGCCATAATGCAAAATTTGGAGTCCGCCTCACGGTACACGATCAGATAATCTTTTCCCTCCTGCTCGTGCTTTTCCAACTCACTAAAGCTATCATAGGTGTCCATATGCAGCAGAGCTCCACTAACCCGCTCATGGCACCAAAAAGATTTCATGCCATGTTCGGGCGAAAGGTCAGGCAGGGAAAAAGTCATCCATTACTGCTTCCACCCGCCTCAGCCATTCCTGACGCTGCTCAAGGGAACTCATCACAATGACGGTGAACATTTCCCGGTAAAAAGCAGGAATCCCGCAAAGATCGAAAATGCAGTTTCTCCAGAGAAGCTGAAGGGGATCTCCAAACACCTCCTGTTCCCGATCCGGAGGGGTGTTGGCGGTATTGAACACTATGGCCGCCTGGGCCTTTAAGAGACCGACGGGTATTCCCTCCCCTTTGTCCCCTTCAAGAAACTTATACGCGACCTCGGGCCTGATGACACGATCCACCCAGCCTTTGAGAATGGCAGGAGGCTGACCCCACCAATTTGGGTGGACAACGATGATACCGTCGGCAGAACGGATCTCTTCGCAGTGCTGGACGATTTCCGGTGGCGGAGCGGCTTCGGTGGGTACTTCCGGCGCCAACAGCAGCGGATCGAAAGATTCCGCATAAAGATCATGGAAAAAAATATGGTGTCCGTTCTGAGTTAAACGGTCGACAGCCGTTTGTGCGATGGCGTGATTGAAACTCTGATCGTCAGGATGAGCCAGGATGATGGAGATATTCAAGCAGGAACCTCCACAGTTCTGTCTGATGGGACAGTCGTCATTGTAAACGTGTATGTTGGAAGAGATAATATACCAATCTATAGTAAACGGCAATAATTCAAGGCGTTGCATAGATTATCAGTTATTTTAATGCAATCGGATGGCGACAGTGAGAGGTAAACACCATCACGTCATCATAACCTGGGTGGACCAAAATATCGATGGGTCGTTTTACGGTACTGTTGGTAAGGAATGCCGTAGAGCCGCTCCAGAAGTTGTTCTTCCAGCGGAAGGTAGATCAAGAAGCTAATCCAATAGAGTGCCGCCAGCAGAAGGACCATTCCCGATGTGCGAAGCAAGGCGATGCTGACCAACACCAGCATCCACCCTACGTACTGGGGATTTCGGCTCCAGCGATAGATTCCGGAAGTGATCAATTGACGGGCGTCCAGCCCTGAAAGGCGTTTCATAGACCCGAAGGCCACAACCGAAGCGAAGTAGATGGCCATTCCGATGATGATAGAGAGGGTGCCGCCTCCCACGGAAATCGACCACCGGAGGGGAAACGGCCAGATGGAATATACGGCAGCGATTAAGACAAGAAGAAAATGGATCGAATAAAATGCCCATACCATTGCCACCGTCAGAAGACTCGGTTCTCTCCTCAGTTGATATTCCGCCCGTAGTCGAATCCCACACGCGTATCCGAGCACGAAAAGTACTCCAAACCCCGCCGTGAATAGCCACGCGAAACTCATGCGGAGCATGTCTGGGCATCCAAGATCTTTCGCACGTGTTCTGAAAGCTCGGTAATGCTAAACGGCTTTTGAACGAAGCCATTGCAGCCCCGGCGCATCACATGATGGGCTTTACCGTCAATGGCGTAACCGCTCGACAGTAAAACAGGTATCTCCGGCTGAATCTCTCGGATCCGGTCAAAGGTTTCGCCGCCGTCAATGCCCGGCATGATCAGGTCAATAATGACCAGATCGATGTCGCTTCCCTTCTCAGAGATCTGCTCGATGGCCTGATCACCGCCTTTGGCAACAATGACCCGATAGCCCAGGCTCTCCAGCATGGCTTGACTGACATCAATGATCATCTCCTCGTCATCGACCAGCAGAATCGTTTCCGATCCTCTGACTAGCCCACCTTCTGCGGGATCCTCTCGGAGCACTTCCCGATCCGATACCGGTAGGTAGATGCTGAAAGTAGTCCCGTGACCGACTTCGCTGTTCACCGTGATCAGACCGGCGTGATTTTTGATGATGCCATAAGCGGACGCCAACCCTAAACCCGTCCCTCGACCTTTTTCCTTGGTTGAGAAAAACGGGTCTAAAATGCGCTGCCGGGTTGCCTCGTCCATGCCCGAGCCAGTATCCATGATCGACACCTTGGCAAATGGACCGGATGCCACTTGGTGCGGCTGGCAGTAGGCATCATCTAACGTGACGATGCTGGTTTCCAGGAAAAGCACCCCCCATCCGGCATGGCTTGCCATGCGTTGACATACATATTCAACAATACCTGTTCGATCTGCCTTCTGTCGGCTTCGACAACCAGGGGTGACTGCCGACATTCGGTGTGAATCTGAATTTCTTTTCGGGTACGGCCGAACATAGCGGCGCTATCCACAACCAGTCCGTTGAGATCGACGGGCATCGTTTCGTATTTACCACCGCGTGCGAATCCCAGCAGTTGCCGGGTCAGAGTTGTCGCGCTTCGCACGTACTCTTCGATGGCCTCGATGTGCTCCCGCTCGAGGTGAGAAGAACCCATTTCCACCGCCATGAGCGACGCCCGCCCCTGGATGCCCATTAGCAAGTTGTTGAAATCGTGAGCAATGCCGTCTGCAAGCGTCCCGATTGCCTCGAATTTTTGGGCCTCCTGAAGCTGTCGTTCCATTCTCGAGCGTTCAGTGATGTCCTCATAAATCACCAGTATGTCGCGGTTATCCAATGGGACGGACAGAAATTGAATCTCCTTGTGCGATCCGTCTTTGCAGGTCATGGTGTAAACTCGCGGATGACTTTGTCCGACATGTGATGGATTATTATATTCGGCCCAAGATCGAACGACCTGGCGCCGATCGATTTTGTCCGGATAGGCCTCCCTGAGCCAATCGGCTCCGGTGGAGATATCATCGATTGTGTAGCCAAAGATTTCCCTGAACGCAGGGTTCACATATTTGTGACGGCCATTTTTTTGAATCAACGCGATCCCTAAAGGTGATTCCTCGACCAACGTTCGGATTTTTTCCTCGCTCTCTTTCAGCGCCGCTTCGGCGTTTCGGCAAGCGGTAATGTCTGTGCATACCCCCTCGAAAAAACCTTCTTCGGGAGACACGGTTCCTGAAAACTGGATCCAAATTATGGAGCCATCATCCTTTCGAATGGGCACCTCAAAGTTGGACACCTTGCCCTGTTTTCGGATGATCTCCACGAGTTTGTCCCTCATCTCCGGGTACACATAATGCTCTATGGCAACATACTTCGCGGTGCATTCTTCGGGAGATGCATATCCAAAAATTTCGGCCATCCGATTATTGGCCATCATAATTTTCCCATCGTGTATCCTGGATCGATAGAGCCCGATCTGGGCGTTGTCATAGATATTTCTGTAGCGCTCCTCGCTTTCCCGCAGCGCGTCCTCGGCCCGTTTGTATCCGGTAATATCTTCGCCGATCGACTGGTAACCGGTGACCTTTCACCGGGCGTCGAAAAGAGCACGATTGGTCCAGCGTTGCCAGCGAATATCGCCGTTGGGTGCGATCACGGAGTGCTCGTGGGACTGCGTGGGACACTCGACCGTCAGCGCTGAAATATTGTCCATCACGGTTCTCTGATCGGCTTCCGGAATCAAGGATAGGAAGCTGGAACCGACCAGATCATCCGCTGTTTTATCAAAGTACTCGCAGTAGGATTTATTGACAAACGTGATCTCGCCGCCGGGCAGAAAGCTGCAGACCAGCACCGGCATGTCCTTCATTACGCCGCGAAATCGATCCTCGCTTTCCCGCAAGGCCTTCTCAGTCCGTTGACGTTCGGATTCAGCCTGCTCTAATAACTGAATCCGTTGCTCTAGTTGTTCATAGGTAGGTTTTTCCGAGGTAGGTTTTTCCGACATGATCCGTATCGATTCTGTTTGCGATGATTTCGAGAGGCAGAGACTTAGGATCTCCGGCGTTATTCGCCGGCGCGATGTACTCTTGGAACGTCACGTCCGATCAGAAACGTTTTATATATTATCCTCACCTGAAAGGCAAAATAGTCATCACCATAGGGGACGTTGGTAGGTTATGAAGGTTATCGTTGGTGGCCTCGTAAACTCATAATGAACTTGAGGGCACACCGAAGGGGAAGACGCTGTCAGATAAACATCCATCATACCAGACACTTGCTGCTTTCGTGGAGAGTAAACGTCTTGAACCCACCGCTGATATTTTTCACATTAAATCCGTATTGAAGCAATGCACGGGTGGCGTAGTAGGAGCGTTGCCCCACGAAGCAATAGGTCCAGATCTCGCGCCCTTTAGGCAGATCGTTCATTCGATCCCGGATATCATCCAATGGGATGTTCAGGGCGCCGTCAACATGATCGCGGCGGTATTCCTCAGGCGTTCGAACATCCAGTATCACGGCCTCGGTGTCTTTGATATCTTCCCAGTGGGCCAGGGTAATGTCGCCGCGCATTACATTGGATGCAATCATACCGGCGAGATTGACCGGGTCTTTGGCCGATCCGAACTGGGGAGCATAGCACAGTTCAGCCTCTTCCAGATCAAAGACGGTGGCTTTTTTTTGAATTGCCATGGAGATGACATCAATGCGCTTTTCCACGCCTCTTTTCCCCAATGCCTGGGCACCCACGACGCGTCCGTCTCGTGTATCAAAAATTAATTTAATGCTGATCGGGCTGGCGCCCAGATAATACCCCGCGGTGTGCCCGGGATAGAGGTATATTTTTTCCAGCCCCTCCCATTGGCCCAGACGCTTGAGCAATTTTTCCGTGGGGCCGGTAAATGCCAGCACATAATCGAGTATCCCCACCACGGACGTTCCCTGGACGCCGCGAAATGCGCGTTGACGGCCCAGGATGCTGTCGGCGGCAATGCGGCCCTGGCGGTTGGCCGGACCCGCCAGCGGAATAACGGCTTCCGTCCCGGTGATCACGTCGTGAACTTCCACCGCGTCGCCCACCGCCCAGATAAACGGATCACTCGTGCGCATGTGCGGGTCCACATGGATACCGCCATAATCTCCGATGTTAAGGCCCGCTTCGACGGCCAGCCCGATTTCAGGACGCACACCGATGCAAAGAATCACCATATCCGTTTCTATTCGACGGCCGGATTCCAGGGTGACGCTGATTGTGTGACCCTCTCGCTGATCGAAACGGACGACGCTGTTGTTGAACTCCAGAGCCACCCCGGCTTCGATCAATGCGGTGTGGACATCGGCAATCATTTCCGGATCCACGATGGGCATGACCTGGGACTGCTTCTCTACAATCGTCACGTCGAGACCCCGTTTGAGGAGGTTGTCGGTCATTTCCATGCCGATATATCCGCCGCCGACCACCAGTGCGGTCTTGGCATGATAGTGATCTATCCAGTTTCGAATTTGACGGCTGTCCGGGATGGTACGCAAGGAGAAAATGCCGGGCAAATCAATGCCCGGAAGATCCGGTCGGATGGGACGGGCCCCCGGCGACAGGAGCAGGGCATCGTAAGGTTCACCGCGGATGTCTCCGGACTCCAAATCTTTGACGGTAATGGTCCGGTTGGCTCGATCAATGTGCACCACCTCCGAATTCAGGTGCACGTCGATATTGAAACGCTTACGAAACAACTCAGGGGTTGCAATGAGCAAGTTTTCCTCATTTTTGATGACATCCCCCACATAGTAAGGTAACCCACAGTTGGCGAAGGACACATAGGGGCCGCGATCGAACATGATGATTTCTGCCGATTCAGACAGCCGTCTGGCTCGGGCGGCACATGATGCACCCCCCGCCACCCCGCCGACGGTAAGGATACGAAAACGATCTGCCATGAGTTGACCTCTCTGCGGTAAATAAGCGATAAGGAATATATCTCTGGGGCGGCACAGCATGCCAGCCACTATCGGTCAGCGACGACGGCATGATGACCTCAGAGCGGTGATCTGCAAATATAACCATTTTCAGCATGAACGGAAATTGTTTAGCTGGACCCGCTGTATCATTGCCAAGCATTTCAGACAAAACTATAATCTGTAAAAAATGTATAGACGTTAGCTGAAATAGATCCAAAACACTGGAGATCCGTCATGACTGATGAATCTATGTCCACCCTGCAGAAGGCGTTTTCCTTTAACATGGATCAGGACAAATACGGCACCATTGCCGAGATCGGGGCCGGTCAGGAAGTGTCCCGGTTTTTCTTCAGGGCCGGGGGAGCCGCAGGAACCATCGCCAAGACCATTTCCGCCTACGATATGGATTTTAGCGATGCCATTTACGGTGAAGAGCAGGACAAACGGTATGTCACGGAAAGTCGGGTCAAAAAGATGCTCGACAAAGAGTTCCGCCTGGTGATCGAACGGGTCGGCGATAAACGCCCCAAGAAATCCACCTATTTTGCCTTTGCCGATACAATTACCGCCAAAAGCTACAGCCAGCGCGGAGAGTGCCATGGCTGGCTGGGCATCAAGCTCCAGCTCTACCCAGGGGCGGAGCCCTGTGAAATTCTCCTGCATGTGAGAATGCTCGACGAGAGCAACCTGATGCAGCAGGAAGCCGTGGGCATCCTCGGTGTCAATTTGATCTATGGGGCCTTTTACCATTACGCCGACATCGAGAAACTGATCCGATCCCTGGGTGACAATCTGGAGTGGGGTCGGCTGGAAGTCGATCTGATCCGGTTTACCGGGATGTACTTCGAAGACGTGGACAATCGATTGATGGCCTTAAAACTGGTGGAAATGGAGCTATCCGATGCGGTGGTCTTTGCAGCGGATCGCAAAACGCTGGTGCATCCCTCCGAACTCTTCTACAAACGGGACCTGATGGTCATGCGCAGCATGTTCAAGCCGGTAACCAATGTCAGCGTGGACATGATGGACAGCGGCATGGAGATCTTCTTACGGACTTCCGGTGTGGACGCCCATACGGTCATGGCAGTTCCGGAAATTTCCATCGCGGAGATGCGAAAGCAGGATACTTTTGACATGCAGGACATTCTCGACCGGGTGGACTGTCTGAACCTGCTCGAATACCCGGTTATCGTCTCCAACTATCTTCGCTTTTTCCGCGTGCGGGCCTACCTGGGCCGCTACACGAGAGGGAAGGTGGCCTTTGTGCCTGGGATTCCCAACCTGACAACGCTCTTTGACGGGGCTTATTACCGAGGCTTCGAAGGCGGCATTCTTGGCGCCTTTGCCTCTCTCTTTGACCGGGAAACCTTGCTGTTTGTCTACCCCATGATCAGCCCGGACGATCCAGAGCAAGTGATTACTGCCGACACATTTCCGGTTCCCGAACCCCTCAAGTACTTTTACTATTATCTACAGGCCAACAACATGATTCTTCCCGTGGAGCGGTACAACGATGCCAACATGCACATTTGGCCGGAAGACATCCTACGCGAAATCCAAAAAGGCCGTGGCGACTGGGAGAACAGCGTCCCTGAAGTGGTCGCCCAAGAAGTCATCCGCAGAGGCATGTTCGGCTATCGTTCACGGAGATAGCCTCTTCTACTGGGATAAACGGTGCACGTACAATCCGTTAAGCCTTTCCTATATCTAATCGATATCATAACTATTTTTGTGTTTAAACGAGTCGCCAGGAACAGCGGCAGCGATCTTTCGCCATTCATGTTTCTCGGCTGGTAAAACACGGCTGCTATTGATTAATCTTATACGGAAACTACTATTCGGTATACCACATTGTGGTAGGCTTTTTGATTGATATTGAAATATAGGGTCTTGGCTCGAAGGACAGGAGGTTAATATGAAATGGCTGTGCGTAAGCCCCCCCGTCACATGGTGGGTGGTGTCGTGTGCGATTATCGTAAGTTTAAGTGGCTCCCTTGTTCTATCGGCCTTTGGCCACGGCGGGAAAACCCACGGCGGACAGGCGTTTACCGCCTTTCAGGCGCTTCAGAAGGCCACCCAGCTCTATGATCGTCTGATCATCTCAGGGAAGTTGCCTGAAGATTGGGAAATAAATTTACACGCGATCAAAATCGATGTTCGCAACTCGGCAGATAAGCGCGAGTATTTCGTCCAATTTGTAAGGACACAGGGAAGTCCGACCAGCGTCTACTTCTTTTTCAATGAAAAGGGGGAGTCTTCGGGATCAAATTTCACGGGGAAATGAAAAGAGGACATGATGACACATTCGACCAATGGGCAACAGAGCTCTGCACGAATGACGCTGGGAATGATGCCCATCCCGGCCAAAGCGCTGACCACGTGCGTCATCGTGACGTTGGCCATCGCCATGTTCGGTGCATTGGGGCAGATCGTCGTGCATGACATCATCACGACATTCTTCTCCCCGGAGGCGTCCGGCACAACGACCCATGATATGGGCGGCCAGGGGGACGGTATGGAGGAGCCGGCTAATTCTCCGTCATCCGAAGGGCGAGGCGATCTCTTCTCGGACCTGACTGTCAAAAAAGAAGCTCTGGCTGAATCGTTCTACAAGGGGGAGCAGTTTGTCTGGCTTCTCAAATGGACCCATATCCACCTGTTCGGCATGAATATGATTTTTATATTTCTGGGAGTCATCACATTCATGCTGGATGTCGGCTCCAGATTTCGGACCTGGCTAATCGTTTTACCGTTTGTGGGAGTACTGATCGATATCGTGGCCATGTGGCTAAAAGGATATGTCTCTCCGATTTTCTTCTGGCTTCATGCTCCCGGTGGTGGTGCCTTCGGATTTGTATTTGTCTACGTGTCGCTTCGGGCACTTTGGGAGATGTGGCTCAAACCGGTACAACAGGAATCCATTTGAAGCTTTTTTTTAAGGAGAGTAAATGACACTTAGACTGATTTTCATCATAGCTCTGATTTTTTCCCCGCTTAATTCCTTTGCCGATTCGCCTCGACGCGTAGAGCTTATCCCTCAGGAAGGGAAACATGCATTCCCTTTTTTCGACACCCCGACATCGGTCTGGAGTTACAATGATCAAGTCCCCGGCCCGACGATCCGCGGGAAAAAAGGCACCACCATTTCCGTAGAGGTGTTAAACCGCCTCAAAGAGCCCACCAGCGTCCATTGGCACTGCCTGAGGATTGACAATGCAATGGACGGCGTTCCCGGCGTGACCCAGGATCCCATACAGCCCGGGGACCGCTTCACGTATCGACTGAAACTCACTGAGGCAGGCACTTACTGGTACCATCCCCATTTCAATGCCGGGGAGCAATTGGAGCGTGGATTAAAGGGCGTCCTGATTGTGGATGAATCCGAAACGTTGCCCTGGTCCCAGGATCTGGTCTGGCTGATGGATGACTGGCGGCTGGATCGGGACGGGACGATTTTTCCTCGATTCAATACGCGCCATGACTTGATGCATGACGGCCGCTGGGGCAATGTGGTCACCATCAACGGCAAGTTAAAACCGGAGTATGTTGTTTCGCCCGGGGAGCGCATTCGACTCAGGATGATCAACGGCGCCAACGCCAGGATTTTTTCACCGGTCCTGGAAGGATTGTCGGCCGACGTCATCGCGGTGGACGGCAAACCGGTTTCGGAGATATTTCCATTCCAGGGATTCTACTTGTCACCCGGCAACCGGATCGACCTGGACATTGTCATCCCCCCCGAGGCCGCAGGAAAGACCTTGCAGGTCAAAGATGCCATTTCACAGGATCCGTCCGTATTGGCAAGCCTTGCCGTCACCCAGGACACCCCAAGAGAAACCCCAATGTTCACCCCCCCGACGGCAGAAAAGTTTATTCCCGCATCGATATTCAATGATGTCGAAATGATCAAGACATGGGATCTGAATGCCATCCGGGGCGGGAGATTCGGCATCGGCTGGTCCATGAATCTGAAACTCTGGCCGGCGTCGGACAATGCCGATGTAAAAATAGGAAAACGCTACAAAATTACCTTCGTAAACAGCAGCACCAGGTTGCATCCCATGCACATCCACGGCGTATTTTTCAGGGTTTTGGAACGAAACGGCACACCGGCGGTGGAGCCCTTTACCCGGGACACGGTGCTGGTGGGTCCAAGAGAAACGGTAACGATCGGGTTCGTCCCCGAACACCATGGCATCTGGTTGACCCACTGTCATATCCAATCCCATGCCGAGGCAGGGATGATGTCAACGATCCGTGCCGAATAGGCACGCCACAATCACGTTTAAGCATATGTTTCGGTCCGCACGTGTGGTAAACACGGGCGGGACGGTTATCGTCGAAAGAAGGGTGCCCCATGAACCATACAGCACGAGTTCGACCTTTAGTGGTATTGACCTTGCTTGCATCCCTTATGATACCCGCTCATGCCAGTGCCTTTATACTATTCGATTTCCAATTTGGTAATCACATCGATACTCATCAGGACACTTTTCTAATCGTTAAGAACAACGAACCGAAACTGATCAGAGGCAATTTTTATATTATCTTTACCGGTGATTTCGATCCGGTATCCGGCTTGCCCATTGCCCGTCACCCAAGGGGTGCTGCCCATGAAGAAGAGTGCGGGGTAGATTTGACCTGCGATGTGGGCTGGAAAATCAAAGCCTTGCCTGGTGAAGCCAAGTTTCTGTTCCACAGCGGCATAAACGGTAATGATCATCCGGTCTGGCTGGTGAACCGAAAACAGATCCCCCAACCGGGGAGTTTTACCCATTTTCACTGGATCACATCGGCGAGTACGGATACTCGGGTAACAGAGGCCGATCCGGATGAACCCCCAATTATACCTGCGGCGTGCGATGTTGAGAAGGCGGGAGAACTGGAGCCCGATGCAGTCGATGTTGTCTGCCCCGGGTGGTTCATGCAGATTACCGCGGTCCAGTCCTTCGCCTTCAAGCATGGAAACGAGATCGTCCCGGTTCGCTTCGGCAGAGACAATGCAACCCATCTGAACCTGTTGACAAACTATGCAGAGATACCGGAATCGGATCTTACACCGACACGATCGACCGAATCCGGAGACCACTAAACGTTAAAATCAATCCCGGCACACGAACCATTGCCGATCTTATTCATTTCGTTAGGACAGCGACAATCGTCAATGCCGGGAAAATGCGAAGCGGGCTTTGCTCGTACACTGTCGGCCAGAGATTTGCCAATGGCTCAATAATATAGTTCCAAACCGACAGCCTCTTTCCGAATTCAATCCTGACCTTGCAGGAAGTAAATTTGAAATTGAAGTAACCGCCTCTCCCGGCATAGTAAAAAAAAGTAGGATAAGCAAAGAAGTGCTTATGGGTGGGATCTGCGTAGGCGAGTTGCCAGGTAAAATGCGGAACACTGATCACCGCCTTGCCGCCCGGCTTTAAAATGCGGTGAATTTCCCCCATGGCCGCGTTATGATCCACGAGGTGCTCAAGACACTGGGACATGAGGACTTTCTCGACGGATTGGTCATCGAAGGGCCACGGCATCATGTTCAGATCATGGATGATGTCGACTCCAGGCGCGGAGGCTGAGATGTCAACGTTGACGTATCCCTCTTTAGGCCGCCCTCCGGATCCAAGATTGAGTCGTGTCATGATATTTTCAGTGTGCTCCGATTCCTATCACGAAGCTGTGCGTGTTCGCGTTACACTCTTCTGGCTTCGTTTTTGGGATGGATTTAAGAGCGAATAGTATCCCATATTTATGCGAGGATCAATAATCTCAAGGGAATTTACGATCCGGCCCTTGCGGTTTGAGCATATAATCTGAATCGTGTTACCCATCGGTAACGCATAACAGAGGGGGTTAGAGTAGAGATGTCACGGTGTCCAGAAGTTCTTCGTTGTCCATGAGCTTGGTGCGGTAGTCAGAAATACCCAGCTCATTTACTTTCCGGGCCGTTTCCACGGTGGGTGCTCCGGTCAGGATCATGATCGGCATTTCGGGAAGCAGATTCCGAAGCGTCACCACGGCCGCCAGTCCATTTCCCCGGCCGGACCCCGGGTCCAGGATCGCCAGATCCACGGCCTGGGACTCTATATAGCGGATCGCCTTATCTTCTTCGGTAAAGGCGACCACCTCATGGCCGGCGGTTTCCAGAACCCGTTTCACCAATTGGGCGGCGTCCGCCATGTTATCGAGAACCAGGATTCTTCCCATGGCTCACTTTCGGGTATGGTCTCTGACGGATTGAATACGATCCGAAAACAGCTTGGCGCACGTGGGGCAGTAATGATGGGCCGTCTTGGTGTGGGGATGGGCTGTGGTGCGCTCCTCGATATGGGCCAGAAACTTCGGGGTGGCATAGAGTTTTCCGCAGCCTTCGCAGCGCTCCAGAGGATGACGCCCAATGATATCGTCACGAATCGAGATTGTGCGGACATTGTCTTTGTCTGCGATGTGAATGACCCGGGTCGGGCAGATGTTGGCACAGGTACCGCAACCGATACATGTTCCTTCAATGGGAACGACATAGCTCATCCCGTCGCGCTTCTCCATCCGCAAAGCGCCCGGACCGACAATCTCCTTGCATACCCGGATACACAGACGACAGCGGACACAACCATCCGGCGGTGGGCCCGGGTCGATGCCATGGGCCTGCGCCAGATCAATGATCCGTTCGGACTGGGGCGCCATGGTCAATAGATTACGGAAGGCTTTCTGTCGCGCCCTGGCGACAGTTTCCCCGTCCGTACGCACGGCCATGCCCTCTTTTGCCTTCAGCACACAGGATAACATGGCCGTGGGCCGCCCGGAAGCGCGCCCCGCTACCTCAACGGAGCACAGCCGGCAAGATCCCGACGGTTTCAACGCCGGATGAAAACAGAGCGTGGGGATGGCCACATCGTTCGCCCGGGCCACTTCAAGGACCGTCATCCCCTCTTCTGCTTCGTATTCTTTTTCGTCAATGAAGATTTTGATCATGTTGGGTATTCGTTTTTAGTGTTTGGTTTTTAGCGATTGGTTTAATGCCCTGATACCGGATCCTTGATTCTGGAGACTGGATTCCAGTTTACCGGTTAGCCCGTCAGCCCGTTTGCCGGTTGGCCGGTCAGCCGGTTAGCCAGTTTGCCTGTTTACTGCCGGAATCACTTTTTGTGCTTCGTACGCTTCGTACTGAAATCATTTGCTGTTGAACATGACATCTCTGCTTCCGTACCGAATGTTTGGAATTTGAAAATTGGTTTTTTGTGTTTTGTTTGAGATTTGGTATTCGGGATTTGGGATTTTCCGGTCAATCGTGACCGGCGTCGTGTAGGTCGGATATATACTCCCTCAACTCCAAATTCAATGCCTGAAGCAAATAGTCCACCATGTCTTCGATAGCCAGCATGCCCACCAAGGGGATGCCGTCAAACACCGGCAGATGCCGAATTCGCGCTTTGAGCATGGTGATGACCGCCGGGGTAATTTCGTCCGTCACATCGGCGGAAATCAGCCGGTTGGTCATGGCCTCCCGCACGGGTCGTGTCATGACGTCTCCGGACCTGTTTTTCAGATACGCCCGCATCACATCCCGCTCGGCAAATATGCCGACGGGACGATCATCCTCCATAACAATCAGGGCCCCGGTCTGCTCGGCGGTCATCTTCTCCACCGCGCTTTCGATGGTGCGATCCGCCTGAATGGTATGGACCGGACGGGCCTTCTGGGCCAGGAGTTCGCGAATTTCCATGTTACTCCAATTCCCTCAAGCAATCCTGGGGAAATCGATGAGTCCCTTTGCCTTCCAGACTGACTTCCACCAGGGCATACGGATCGTTGATCGTACTGTCCGGATCCGTGATAATGCCGTGAACGCCGATAAACGCATCCATGTAACTTTCCCAGCTTTCATCCCCGGACTTCCAGTAGACCTCAACCCGCTGGCCTCTTCGTAACACCATGGGGCTTCTCCTTTATTTAGACGTGGTTGCCGGTGTGGTATCGGAGCTAAAGCGCGCCGTCGATTTCCGGGCACATGCATCACAAAGGTTCTGCTGACCCGCACCCCCGGCAACGGAGCGGGTGCGCTGTTTGATGAAATTCAGGTAGCGGGCCGGTCCCAGTACCGCGCCGCAGTCATCACACAACACCAATTGTTGCCGATTCAATATGGTCCCACAGAGGGAAAGCACCCGTTTGCCGCCATCGTCTTCCATGTGCATGGCGCCGGTGGGGCAGTTTTGGGCACAAGCACCGCAGAGGATACACCGTTCCTGGGTCATCCGAAAATCGGTTTCCACCGGGTGGTCGAAATCAAAGTAGCCCATCTGGAGGGCATCCACGCCCATTTTGTCGCGACAGATCTCCACACACTTGCCGCAGCGAAGGCAGATGTCGCATCGCAGGCATCGGCGGGCTTCCTCCCGGACCTGATTTTCTTCGTACCCCAGTTCGACCTGCTGAAAGGTGGTACGGCGCCGATCGATATTGAGCAACGGCATCTCGGGGCGCCGGATCGTCATCTTGGTGCTGGCCGGAACCTCCAGGTAATCGACCCTGCCCCGACGGACCGGTACCGGCGGCATCTCCGGCTGGGGAAGATCCAACAGATAACGGTCGATGGCCTGGGCCGCCCGCTTTCCGCCCCCGATGGCTTCGATGACGGTGGCCGGGCCGGTGACGGCGTCGCCGGCGGCGAAAACCCCGTCTACGGATGTTTCCATGGTCGCCATGTTGACGTTGATCGTGTTCCGTCGGGTCCAATCCAAGTCAGGAACCGAAGCCATACAGTCGTTGTCAACCCGCTGTCCGATGGCACAAATGATGACGTCCGCCTCCATGAGGTAGTCGCTTCCATCGATCGGTTTGGGAAACATGCGGTCTTTCCCCTCGATGGGAATCAGTTTGGCCCGGAGACATTCCAGCCCCTTCAGACAGTCATCCCCGGTGATCACCTCTTTGGGCACCGTCAGAAACGAAAATTGGACACCCTCTTCTTCGGCCAGTTCCACCTCTTCATGGTCGGCGGGCATTTCGGTTCGCGCCCGGCGGTAGGCAATGGTCACCTCTTTGCTTCCCAGGCGCAGGCTGGTGCGTGCCGCATCGATGGCCACATTGACACCACCGATGACAATCACCCGCTCACCGGGGACCTCCCGATGGCCGAGGGCAACATCCCGGAGAAAATCGACCGCTTCGATCACCTGAGGGCATTCGGTCTCTCCCGGGATGCCGAGGGTAAACGACTTATACGCGCCGATGGCAAAAAAGAACGCTTCGAAGCCTTCACTGCGGAGGTCCGCCATGGTGATGTGCTCACCGAATCGCGTGTTGAAATGGAATTCGACGCCCAGTTTCCGGAGCATCGCTACTTCCCGGTCGATGACCTCCCGGGGCAATCGGTATCTGGGGATGCCGAGCAGCAACATGCCGCCGGCGGACGGCTGGCTCTCCAGAACCCGCACCTGGTACCCCTTGAGGGCCAGATAGTAGGCGCAGCTCATGCCGCCGGGTCCGGCACCGACAACACACACCTTTTTGCCGATGTCCGGCTCTCTTTCCGGATTGGCATAGGTCCCCTCGGACATGGCACGCTCAGCGGCAAATCCCTTTAGAAACTTAATGGATATCGGCGTGTCGATCCGTTTGCGCACACACATGAATTCGCAGGGGCGGGTGCATACCAACCCGCAAACCCATGGAAAATGGCAATCCCGCCGAATCACATCGATGGCCTCGGCATCACGTCCCATGCCGATAAGTGTGACATATGTCGGAATATCAAGACCGGCCGGGCAGGTCATCTGGCAGGGCGCCGGCGCCAGCCGGAGACAATCCCCGGAGGAGCAGTTGTGGGTCCGGATGTGACTGTCAAAAACTTCCCGGTGATCGGCAAAGGCGCTGTCGATCACGGTAGCCACCGCTTTGGCGCCCGCCTCACCGCTCTCGAAGGAAAGTTCGTCGGCCAGGGATGCTATGGCCGGCAAATGATCATCTCCGGCCCTTCCCCAGGCGATGTCATTGAGAAGTTCACGGATTTCTTCGGCAATACGACGATGACGGGGCAACGAAATACGATCGGATGCAATGATGTCTGTCACATCCAGGAGGGTGCGATGCACCGGGCACACAGTTTCAGCCATGGGATACCCTTTCGGCCCGTTCTACAGACCAGACGTCAACACTCCATTCTGACTTGACGTGTCAGTACCTGATGGTTGTTCGAGGCGGGTGCCGTGACCCGCCCTGCGAAAGCCGGCACGTAGGTCCGGGCACAGGATGCCGTTACAGCTAAGGCCCCCCTGTCGCACCGGCCTGATGTATCCAAGAAACGGAACCATTTAAAGAAAACGAGGATATCTTCTGGCGATATTCGTCCTGTCAGGCATAGCTGCTCTGATCCAGTGCTGCCACCGCTTCGGCATGCCTTACCTTCCGGACCTGGGTGGCCTCCTCGACGTTTCCGAAACTCAGGCAGTGGGTGGTGCAAACCGTGACACAGGCCGGTTTTAGGCCCTGGTCCACCCGATCCATGCAATAATCGCATTTGACCGCTTTTCCGGTTTCCGGATTCCATTGGGGTGCCCCCCAGGGACATGCCGTGATGCAGGCTTTGCAGCCGACACACAGATCCGAGTCGATATGAACGATGCCGTCTTTGGCCCGCTTTTGCATCGCCCCGGTGGGACAGGCCGCCACACACCAGGGATCTTCGCAATGGAAACAGGGCATGAAGATATAGGCCGCCCGGGGCAGCCCACCGACCATTTTCGGTCCCACCGTGATGATCTGGCTGATCCTGGGGCCCACCGGCAGGTTTTTATGGCTTTTGCATTGAACGGCGCAGGTGTGGCAGCCGATACACTTTTTGGTATCCTGAAACAGGTAGTAGTTACTCATCAAACGCCTCCGAATGAAAAATATTCTTCTCCTGACTGGCCGGAGAAGAGGATTCAAGGGGTCAAGGGTTCAAGGGTTTTTTTAACCTCTTCATCGGGACTTACCGCCCTTCACTCGACCCCTTGGATCCTCGAACCCTTGGACCCTAATTAAACACGTCCATGCAACATAGATTACCCGTTTTTTTCACACAAAATTGATAACTAATCTGAAGACAATCCATTGCTTTACACCGGCGTCACCGTCACGAAGGTTTCATGCAGGGCGGGGCTTCCGCCGACCTTATCCGATACATTCTCCTGCAGAAGGCTGTCGGAGACCCCCCGGTTATAGGATCGGGAAGCCCGTTTGGCTGTGTGACCAAAACCGTGGAGCATGAACACCGTCTCCGGATGGATCAGGTCGGTCACATGAGCTCTTAGCTGCCCACTGCCGCGGGTTGAAGCGACTTCCACCAGATCTTTGTCCTGTATGCCCAGTTCAGATGCTTTCTCCGAGTTGATCCACAGGACATTTTCGGGAACGATTTCATTCAGGTACGGGTTGTTCTGGGTCGACACATGGGTATGCAGAGCGACCCGTCCGGTGACGAGCCGGAACTGGTTTCCGGAAGGCCGTTGGACCGGCTCGTAAGCCGGAAACGATTCAAACCCGGCATCTTCCAGCAGCGATGACGTCAATTCGATTTTTCCCGAGGGGGTCTTCAGTTTGAGACCATCCTCCCGGCCCCAGAAGATCTTCTCCTTCCCGTAGGCCACAAAACCCTTGGCATCAAAATCCTCCAGGCCGAAGCCGGTACCTTCCAATTGCCACTGGAGCAATTCCTCCATGGATTCGTAGGGGAAGTAACCGCCGATCCCGATCCGCTCGCCGATTTGCTTCAGAATCATGGCCCCGTCGCGGGTGTCGTAGCGGGGTTCGACGGCTTTGCGCCTCAGAAAAAGCTGTGGCTTCAGCCCGTTGGCCTGCTGAAAGCAATCGGTACGCTCCAGGTAGCACGATTCCGGCAGGACCACATCCGAGTAGCTGGCTATGTCGCTGTGATTGATATCAATGGTGACGATCAGCTCCAATTTATCCAGTGCCTTTTTGGTCAGGCTGGCGTCGGGTATGGATCCCAGGGGTTCGAACCGAAAGTCGATCAGCGCCTTTATGGGGTACGGGTCCTCGTTCAATATGGCGTTGGGCAACATTTGGGGGACGCCATGATTCGGATCCGGAAGCGGAAAATCAGGCGTTCCCGCCTTGTCGAAACGGGGCAGATCGATTTTGGTGAATTCCTGCTCGGTCAGCTTGCGGGCCGGCTTGCCGCCCACCTCACCCGGGCCCTTTTTAAAGAAGATACCGCCCTTGACCTCGATGCTGCCCATCAGAGCATTGAGAATCAATATGGCGCGGCGTTGATAAATCTCGTTGGCGTAGTGGGCGCCCCGGTAACCGTAATGGAAGACAACCGATGGTTTGTCCTGGCTTATCTCACGGGCCAATTTGATAATCTCTTTGGCCGCAATGCCGGTCTCTTCCTCAGCCCACTCAGGCGTGTAGGCTTGGACAAAATCTCTCAGAGCGTCGAGGCCATGAACCCATCGATCGACGTAGGCCTCATCGTAGAGGCGTTCTTTGAGAATGGTATGGATCAATGCGTAATTCAGGGCGAGGTCTGTTCCCGGTCGGATCATCCAGTACCGGTGGGCTTTGGTAGCTGTTACGCTCACGCGGGGATCGATGTAGGTCAGCTTTGCTCCGTTTTCCAAGGCGTGGGTCAGATTGTTGACTTCCTTGACGGAAATGGCTTCGAAGATGTTTCTACCATACAGGACGACATGTTTGGTGTTTTTGTAATCGATCCCTATCTGGCCGTCAGTATACCCAAACAGGCTCCGGCACGCAGTATTTACTGAGCCTTTGCAGAGAGCGTCATGGGTAAAGTGGTTCGGAGATCCGACGGCCTTCAGAAAAGTTTTGCTGACATGGGTGGCCAATTGGGTGCGTTCCCCGAGTACAACGCTCTGGCCGCCATGGGTATCGATAATACCCTGAAGTTTGTCCCCGATATAATCCAACGCCTCATCCCAACTGACTTTCCGCCATTTTCCGCTCACCCGCTAACCATCCCGGATCATCGGATGCTGCAAGCGCTCGTTGTCATAGAGCATGTTGATCCCGGCCGCCCCCCGGGGGCACAGGCTGCCCTCCATGCCTGCAACGTGGGGATTGCATTCAATCCAGTTTACCTGTCCGCTCTGGGTCAGAACCCGAATCGGACAACGGATCGAACACATAAAACACAGGCTGAATACCTCTTGTGACATAAGCCTCCTCCAAAGTCGTTGTATCCACTTTCGGCCGGCCCCATGGGGCCAACTGGTTATCCCAAGAACCCGGTGCAATTCACCATGTAAAACTCTCCACGGATATAGCAATATCCATACCACTAAAACTAAGCTAAATTCTGGGCAGTTTGTTTTGGCTCAAAAATTTTTACATTAGAAATCAAGATCTTAAAAAAGATCTGGTCCACCCAAGGGAAACCCGGCGATCCATGGACGCAAAAAGTGCAATAAAAATAATGCATCGGAATATTTTCCTTTCACCCATGTAATCTTCCTGAATAGTTACCTTTTCCATCCGGTCCC
>Ga0056119_1000070_pt1 | contig 25853 bp, 26 predicted proteins | sample WorMettaBAHAMAS1_FD_80076 | JGI IMG/M metagenome (GOLD analysis project Ga0056119, IMG submission 80076) | Marine gutless worms symbiont microbial communities from Max Planck institute for Marine Microbiology, Germany - Olavius tantulus BAHAMAS.1 ...
AGTGGAAGAAAAATCAACTTGATTTTATTCCACTTGAAATAATGATCCTAACTTGGTTTTATGGTATAGTTCTAACATAATTACAATTATTTTTTAGCCAACCGCTAAATGGGACAATCCGTCTAAAATTAACAGCGCAGTCAGAGTACATCCTGTCCGCGCTGTTTTGTTTTAGTCATCGGCTTTCGGGTTACTGTCCACATTGGATGTTGGTTCAGGACGGCCGGCAGAGGAATGAACATAAATATGCTGCTGGGGGAACGGAATCGTGATACCTTTTTCTTGAAACGTTTTATATATGGTTTTCCCCATCTGATGTATGACCACCCCGCGGTCCTGGGGCTGTTTGGCCCAGCAAAGTAGTTCGAGTTCCAGAGCGGAATTTCCAAATTCCCGGAATCTTATCCTCGGCTCCGGAAATTTGGAAATTTTCGGATTGCTGCGGGCGACTTCCAGGAGGGTTTCCTCGGCTGTATCGATATTGGTGCCATAAGCCACGCCCACCTTGATCCGGATACGGTACCTGGGAAACGGGGCGCTTTCGTTGATGATTTTGGCTTCGGAAAGGATGGCATTAGGGATGGTAATCTGCACGTCGTCGCGGGTCAGGATCCGGGTGCTGCGAAACCCGACCCAGGTCACTTTGCCCCGCTCTCCAGTATCGAGGACGATATAGTCACCCACCTTGAAGGGCTTGTCCAGGGCGAGGGATATGCCCCCGAAAAGGTTCGACAAGCTGTATTTTGCGGCGATAGCCACCACAATACCGACAACGCCGGCCGAGATGATAAAGGGTGCCGGATTGATGCGCCAAATGGCCAGCAACAGAGCGAGACCTACTAAAAAGAGAGCGATCTGCGCGGCACCTTCGATTTTATTGATGACCTCTGTCCCACCTTCGCGACTCTCACTCCAATGCCCAAAGAGTGTCGTCACAAAACGGTTGATCGTGGTAAGCACCACCAACAATGCCAGGGTTCGGAAGACGCCACGCACGACATAGTTATACTGGGGAAGAAGATCCAGCCATCTGAAGACGACAGAGGCACCTATTAACAGCATCACTACCCAAATGGGATGGTGTATGATGGCCAGGAGTTTTTCCTCGATGGTAACACCGCTTTTTCTGCAAAAGGATTTCAGCATCCGGTGGACCGACAGGTCGACTATTTTGGCGAGCACGGCGAAAAATCCCAAGGTGATCAGGGCCGCTGCAACCGGATAGCTTTTCAAATTGGCAAAAAATGTGGAGATCTGATACAGATAGGCTTCCATGGCATTCCTTCATATCTAATGGGGAGCGATATATCCTTTTTGTGCAAGGTGCCGGGTTAAGTCAACACTGTCCGTTAAATAATTTCCGGGCAGAATCCCGTCTGACGGTTGCGTTCTGTTCTCAGCAACTCTCTCCGAATGCGTCGTAAAATCATGTCAAAGCTTGACAATCAAGGCTTTTCCGCCTATTTTAACGGTGGCTCTCTCACATATTCCTGACCTATCTGAGCCGTCCTGTTTTCCCGGAGCCCTTGGTTCCGGATGTCAATTATGGGGGCGAAACGGCTTCGACGGGGGCAAGGAAGCTTAAACTGCGTACCGAGCTCCTGCCAGCTCGTAAAAACGGTGGGAACTAAATATAATCGCAGACGATTATAACTACGCTCTGGCCGCTTAAGGCCAGCGTCCTGCTGGGATTTTCCTGTGAACCCGGCAAGGGCGTCGATTAGCAGGATGGCCGGTCATGGATGCCTGTTTCATGCCTGGTGAGACTTTCACAGGCTAGCCTGCCTCGCATCCTGCCCGGGGGAAACTTGGTAAGGCGAACACCCGTACACGGGCTACGTGCGTAGATGTTTAAGTGGAATGCTTCCGGACGCGGGTTCGACTCCCGCCGCCTCCACCATTTATATCTTATAATAACAAATAGTTATTAAAATATAGCTCGTTCGGTAAAAATTTAGCAAACCTCTCTTGAAATTTGCTCTTTCATTTTAGGCTATTTTTCTTTGGGCAATGCGCTTTCCTGAGGTAATCTTCATTGGAACAGCAGATATTGTTTGTTGGCATTGGTTTGGTTAAGAGGCGCGGACTAATGGTCGTAGTCCTCGTTGGTAGGCATTGCATTCGAATATTTGATTCTACCTTAAATCCGCTACCATGAAGCCGGGCTGCCTCAATTGAACGTAGTTTATTTTAATTCCCAAAATTGGCCATCAAGATTGAGGCTATTAAATAAATTCTGTACCTCATCACTGCCGGGACGGTTCCAATCCTTTTCCAAACGACCAAAGTACCATTTCTGCGCAAGTTCCCAGCAGGTTTGAATGGGCATATCGTAGCCTTCTTTTAAGCCTTTACGCTGCAGCCAGTTGTCAAGATGCCCCTTTGAACTAAAGGGAAGTATCGTTGCTCAGGTGTAGCCGATTCTGTCCCAGAATTGTGCAGCCGGAACGAAAAATTGACAATCCAGTCAGACTTTATTGCTTCGCCAGGCAAGATTGACAGCCTCAGCTTTTGGCTGCAATCACCACACCCACACGGGGCATGACCTTCGACATTTTTCTGTAAGATAGCGGAAATGCCGAAGATGTCCCACACTCAATTCCCATGGTATTTTTTTGACCCTATGGCTGCGACATAGTTTGTAGGCACACCTGAAAATGGATGTGCCATCCAGATCGAGTAGCTGCCTGGCGCAAGCGCAATGTGATGCGCATTCGCCAATCTTTCAAATGCGTTCTCAATCGATGTAATTGACACACCAAATTGATCCGCCACTTGCGATGTGGTCGGGGGGAAAGTCGTCTCGGCGAAAGTTGTGTAGATATAGTGTCTCACATCCCTGTCTAGCAATTCTGTCATCTGCAAATCTCCCTTAGAGTCTAAACTGTTATATCTAAGCGATTAGTTCTTTAGCAAGTGCAGCAATCTCAGCCTGACTGTCAGATACATCCTGGTCAGGCACACCTTCTATGAGATCAGTTCTTCTGACCACCTTCACATCGAATCCGTACACCTCAAGGAACATTTTGTATCTTTCAGGAACATCTCGGAAAATCTCGTTTATGTCTCCTTGAGTCACAACAAAAATAGCGGTCTTCCCTTTAGGGACTCTGCTGATAATTGCCGGATCACGCGTTACATTGATATCCAGAAGAGAATACATGCGATCGTAGAAAAGTTTAAACTGGCCGGAAGTATCTCCATAGTAAACCGGCGAGGAGAATACTGCTATGTCGGCCTCTTTTATCGCCTCCAAAACTGCGGTCACATCATCATTAAGCACGCACTTATCTGTTTTTGAGTGGCACGTTTCACAGGCCTGACAACCTCTATAGGTCATTCCGTTAAGATAGAATTTTTCGACCTCTGCTCCCAAACTCTGGGCTGTATCGGTGAAAGCCCCTGCAATACGGGCACTGGTTCCTTTTTTCCTGGGGCTTCCAAGAATACTGATTACTTTAGTCATTTGAACCTCCAAACTTCTAATTGAATCTGCTGTTAGTATACACGTACCGAATCTATCCTCTCGTGTAGGTCGGTCGACCTAATATGTCAACAACCAGAATATAGAAAGTAATTATTTATAACCATAAACAACCAATATAATTTATAATTGAGCCTATATCTGGCAGTTTTAGGTCAAACGAACAAAGGAGATATTATGCCCAAAAAGCACTCACACTCCAACCGCCCTAAAATTCAGTAAATTTTAAATTGCGCCCTTACTCTTTTGAGAGATCATGGCGACCATGGATTAACGATGAGACAAGTAGCCGCTAACGCGGGTATGTCCCTGAGCAATCTGCAGTACTATTTCAGGACTAAAAATGAGTTGCTAAAAGGGGTGGTGGATTTCTATTTTCAGAAGTGTGAAAAAGAATTTGAAGCAAACCTGGACGCTTCGGGAAATGATGATGTTAGGCAGAGAGTGTATAAGTTAATTAAGCCCCATCTTGTTTATGGTGACGATCTTGCAGAGATATGCAAAATCTTCAGGGAACTTTGGGGCTTTGCGACCAGAAATGAAGACATTAATGATCACCTAGTCTCATACTATCGCCGTTATGCTAAAAGGCTTTCAGAAGAATTCGAGTACCTATCATTCATGCCTGACGTTATTCCCCAGGTAATCAGCTTGTTGATTCCATATTTTGAAGGTTATTCGATTACATCAACGTCTGTCTCTCTTAATGCCGGTCAGGTTGCCGATATGCTCTCGGATATAACTATGTCCATCTTAGAAGGAACCATAGGGGAGGGTTCGAGTTCAGTTTAATGAATTTGTAATCTGCGGGGCCATGTTTTCAGTTCCCCGGATTTGAAAAACCCCCGTGGTGAAAATCGATTTTTACCTCAATGCCTTGATCTCGCCCATACGCTGCCATTTCGGTTTGAACGTTTTCCCAATAATCGAAACCGTCGGTTTTTCGAATATCGAGGTACAACGAATCCAGTTCAGGATAGTATTCCTGTATAAAGTGCATGATTCGGGGAATATTGTGGCCCAGGAAATTTAAATTCTCAAAGTGAACATCAGCGGTGATATCCTTGGCTACATCGATGATGCTTTGCCAGTCGGTTATTTCAGGGAAAATCGGAGAGACGAAGATCCATGTCGGAATCCCATATTCCGATACTTCTTTAAGGGCTTGTAACCTTTTCTTTGGCGGTGCTGCTCTTGGTTCCAGGATGCGAGCGATATTCGTATCCAATGTGCTTAGGGATACACCGACGTTGATAGCATCAAACTGCTTGTATAAATCGATATCCCTGGTAAAAAATTGGGACTTGGTTAGGATCGTAATGTGAGCTTTCGTGCCGACTAAATTTTGCAATATTTTCCGAGTGTTTTCGAATGTTTTTTCCGCCGGTGTATAAGGATCGGTTACCGAACTCAATAAAACAGATTTCCCATCATAGCGAGCCGGCTTTATGTTTTCCCAGGAAAATTGTTTCACATCGAGAAATTTTCCCCATATGTCACCGCCGTGATTGGTAAACCTTTTCATAAATTCTGCGTAGCAATAGATGCAACCGTGCTGGCACCCGATGTATGGATTACATACATAGTCGATTCCGGGAAGCGCACTTTTCGATATAATACTCTTCGCTTCTCTCATTTCTATTTTCATATCTGACGTTCCTTCGGATGGGGCCCCCGACAAAGCCGGGGGCACCTAAATGACATGTCCATTTTAAGTTCTGCGGTTAAAGCCTTTTCACTTTTTCAATTGTTCATCTATCCATTGGAATTACGGATCTCAACGCTATTCTGCCACCTGCCGTCCACCTTCACCCAGACAGATATATACTTTCCCTTTTGTCTATCTTCATTCGGCATTTTCCACTCAACGGATCCATATACGTAACCCATGTCGCCAGACGGACCAACATATGCTTCGATCGGCTCCCAGGTCAGCTCGACGCCTTCCATTTTTAGCAGCTCTTTAAACATAATCTTTTGGTTCTCTCTCCCGACTATTCTGTCCATGCCGGGGGGACACACCATGGCTTCCTCCATAAGGTGCTCGTCCATTGCCTTGTCGATTTCTCCAGCCTGGAACATCCGAAATATTTGTCGCTCAAGTTCCATGAGTTCATTTACGCCTGTGCTTTGCTCGTTCATTTTGTTCTCCTTTTTGGATTGCCTGTCTTACCAGTAGGTAAGTTATGCGTTTCTAAAAAAGACCCGCAATTTTGCAAGCCGCCAATTTGAAAATTAAGAGTAAGCTATTATATTTTTGCTATGTTTTAAATCGGATAAAATAGATACGAAACCACTACTTCGCTTGCATGCTTTTTGTAATCTGCGCCATGGTTTTCTCAAGCATTTCAACGCTTCCAGCTCTTGCGGCCATTAGTGCACCCTGGACGGTGGCCAGAATAAGAGATGCCTGATCTTCAGGCGTTCCCCAAAAAAACATCTCCCCTTCATCACGGCCCTGTTTCAGTATTTTTGTCAACCATGCCTTATCCATGCTGAGAATTTTACGAATACCTTTTTGCATGGACTCTGGAATAACATTATGCTCTACCTGTAAGAGAGTGATTGGACAGGTTTTGTTTTCATCAATGATCGAACGCACCAGTCCTGCCACAAATGCATTAAACCTATCCCATGCAGTATCGCCGGCGCTTTCAGCTTCGGAATACAAGTTCACCGTTTTTTCAAGGTACTGTTCCAAAAGCGCATTTCCAAGGGCCTCTTTGGTTCGAAAGTGACTGTGTATGGCCGCCTTTGTAATGCCAAGCCGATCGGCAATATCCTGGTAACTGAAGGCGCTGAAGACCCTTGTCTGCAGAAGTTCAGCAGCAATATCTAATATTTGTTGTTTTCTGTCACCAACCATTTCTCACCCTTGAATCGCAATGGCCGCCACACTGAAACTCATACCTTCCCTTTCTATTTTGGGGGGCACGAATGGATGTCGATATGATCTTTGACAACTACGTTACTTACCAGTAGGTAAGTTGTCAAGTCTTTTTTAATGGCATTCCATTTTTAGGGCCTGGGGGCACTTCTCATCCTAAATGGTTGCTTGAGTGGAGGACTGTTGCCAATATTCATCTGTTAAGGCAGATTGAAAATCGCATAGGAATGTTTCTGATATTGTTCAGTTAGAACCAAGATTTACATAAATCTCAATCCTGATTATTGGCAGGCGGTGTGTGATCCATTGAAAATATGTGTATTCGGTAAACATTCAGTAAACCGCTGTAAACCCTTGTGGCTGTAAGGAACACCGTAGGTTCGACTCCCGCCGCCTTCACCAATAATTCTTTATAAAATCAATATATTATAAAATATTTTTATGGATTTTTGGTGGTAGATCTGTTGTAGATCCCCCCGTTTCATATACACGCGTTGTCTTGTTTCCCTTATCTTGGAAATATCGCTCGAATGCCTTGTATGTGTTGTGCATACATACAGTACGGAGAGCATCCCCTTATTCGCCCTTTTGGGAATTTCCAGCAGACCACAACATATTGTGCTAGCCCTAATTCATCCAAAATAAAGGATAATATATTGATATGTGCACCTGCGGGGTGGTTCCTGAAAGGTCTACACTGTGGCAAGTTGTGCTCTCGCGTGGTAAGGTAGAATCTTCAAGTTGGCAAATATTTTTTCGGGGTCGGAAGCGGTATCGGAATCGGGATCGAAAAGACAAAAGGCGATGACTTTCGGACATGAACAACTAGATGTCTATCGATTATCCCTCAAGTATGTTGGCTGGGTCTATCGGTTTTGTGAAAACCTGAAAGGTCATCGAAACGCTAGTAACTAATTACTCCGGGCCTCACAGGCAATCCCTTTGAATATCGCCGAGGGAAATGGCAAGGCAACAGAGGGCGACCGGCGAAGGTACTTTGAAATTGCTCGTGGTTCGGCGTTAGAGTGTGCAGCCGCCCAGGATGTCTTGGAAGTTTGTGGAGCTATCGCTCCGGATAAAAATACTGAAGCCAAACTCCTACTCGATCGAATCGTTGCTATGCTGACTAAGCTTGGGCGACGCGGTTACTCTGTTGGGGAACAACTATCAGAATTCAGCTTAAATAAGACCGATGCCGATACCGATTCCGATTCCGACGCCGATAGCCTCCACGAGCTTGAGTGCTGATTTACACTCCTGCTATGATCCTTCACGAATGCAATCAGCCGCCTGAGGTAATTCTCATTACCGCCGCTCTCTAATTCCGATGACAAAAGGCACGGCCAAGAACACCCCTACTCCAAGGACCACTCCTGACCACCCCATGGCTTCAAAGAAAAAACCAGCCATGGTGATTCCTATCCACCCCCCGGCATAGTAGAAAAGAACATAGAGGGCGTTGGCCCTGCCGTGGCTGTGGGAATGTTTATGATTAAGCAATCCGACAGCAGTGGCATGAATGGTGAAAAACCCCGCACACAGGGCAAGCAATCCGCCAATGACGGCCCACACCGAAGAAATCAGCAAAAATCCCAAGGCGCCTCCAAGAATCAGCGATCCCAGGATCAGCGAATTGCCCCCGCCGTATCGCCTGGAAATCCGACCGGCAAGCGGTCCCTGGAAAATACCCAGGAATAGACCAGGTAAACCAGTGTGATCATCTCGGTGGAAAAATGAAACGGGTCACCGGATAACCGGTAGGGCAGATAGTTGAAAATGGATGAAAACATGAGCAGTCCGGCAGCGCCACACAAATAAAATGGGAACAGGTCCTTTCTGGTCAGTAAGAAAACAAACCCACCGGAAGATCTTTTTTGTTTTCTGATGCCATTTTCATTATGGCTGCTTTCTGCAGGTAAGATCAGTACGGCCAGAGCCGCGGAAACAGCAATCAGCACAGCTGCAGAAATAAAAGCATACCGCCAGTGCAGGGGCGGATGAATCCAGCCGCCTAATAACCGCCCCCCCAATCCGCCCAAGACTGTGGCCGCCACATAAGTTCCCATGATAACAGACAAACGTTCCTGTGGCAGATTTTTAGACAGCCAGGCTGCCAGACTTGTGGTTAGTGCCGGAATAAGTAAACCCTGTACTGTGCGGGCTCCTACAAGAACATTAAACTCATGGGTCATGGCGCAAACCACCCCTCCCGCAGCCACAAAAAAACCGCCGACGCACAGGATGGGATGGATGGGAACGCGATCTGACAGATACCCGAAAAAAAGATTGGACAACACAATACCCAGGATCACAAAGGAAACAGTAAAAGAGACTTGGGCGGTGGTCACATCAAACTCTGCCTCCAACACCGGCAAGATTGGCTGGGTGATGTAAATATTGGTAAAAGCAGCTGTGACCAGTGCACAGACCGCTATTTCGATTGTAATGGAATTGGTTTTCATTTTAACCAGGACAAAAAGGGATACGGGGATGACTGTATGTGTTTACCATAAAATACAATAAAAAAGGCGAGGCTACAAAGCTTCGCCTTGACTTTTATGGCTGCATCTCCTTTCCGTTTGAATAGCTGCAGCGATTCCTCACACCGCACTCTCTGTAACTTGGGAAATCTGCCTCCAAATTTAGGTTGCCCAAATTTCCGACTAAATCAGATGTCTAATATGCTGTGGTCAGTGAAGCTTATGATGAGGAGCGGGTAATATATTGCTGTGTGCACTGGAGGATGGTTCTCTGGGGGTGGGGACTATTAGCAACAGTGCTTGATTCTGACATTTTTAATTCATCATTGAGTTTAGCGTTGCATCCAAACCGGTATTTAAGAATAATGAATCGCGGCCATCGGGCTGCAATTATAAGCTGTTTCGACTGAACTCAGAGCGTATTTGAAAAAGGACAAATATATGAAAATTACGGTATGCGAACTCAGAAACGAAATGGATATATTTGAAGAAGAATGGCAAAAATTGGTAAACCACATCAAATCTGAAGGCAGCAATTTGGTATTACTGCCTGAAATGCCATTTTGTTCTTGGGTTGCCCATACGAATTTGGTTGACGTAGAAGTATGGCGAGCATCCATTGAGCAACATGAACGTTGGATTTCACGGTTAACAGAATTGACACCGGCAGTGGTTGTTAGCTCCCGACCAGTTATCAAGGGAAGCAAACGATTAAATGAGGCTTTTGTGTGGGATGAGATGGCAGGATACAGGGCCGTTCATCATAAATACTATCTACCTGATGAAGAAGGTTGGTGGGAAGCGTCTTGGTATGAACGCGGGGAAAAGGATTTTACCGTAATTCAGGCTGGCAGAGCACGAATAGGATTTCTCATATGCACAGAGTTGTGGTTTAATTTTCATGCCCGTGAATATGCCAAACAACATATCGAGTTACTTGTTTGCCCCCGTGCGACAGGTACTTCGGTTGATAAATGGATTGCCGGGGGCAGGACTGCGGCGGTGGTATCAGGAGCCTACTGTCTATCTTCGAATTTAAGCTATAGAGACGGCGATGCTTTTAAATGGGGTGGCAACGGTTGGATAATTGAGCCAGAGGAAGGTAAAGTTTTAGGGGTTACGTCACGGGAACAACCATTTTTAACTCTTGAAATAGATTTAAGCATAGCTGATGCAGCCAAACAAACATATCCTCGTTATGTCCTTGATTAAATAAGGGGTCAGCTTGAATATTCCATTATCATATATTTTCGCGTAAGTGTTCTTGGAATCCGTGGCGACTCAGGTCTTCAAAACATTGTAGATCATTATTGGTATCATTTTTTGATTTTATAGCAGTTGCCAAAAATATGTTCCGTTTGGCGACCGCAGAGGGCCGATACGTTGCCCGGTCCTACACGAGCGTTTTCAGAGAGTTTTCGTAGGGCGGGGCACCGTACCCGCCTGCAACCTCAAGTGCTGTAGCACTGTTCCAATCGGAACGGAATTGTGACATTCGCTATAGATGCCAGCCTCCCTACCTCGCACTACGACCATTAGTGCTCACCTTGGGGCCGATCAACTGATGTGCGGATAGCATCCCCCTATACGCACTTTGCGTCATTTTAGGCAGACCACAATATATAGGGTAGGCCATTATAGGGGTTAAAGTGCGCATACTGGTTATATTCGTGCGCTTATGCAGATAGCCTATTGAGGCACATATAGATCGCGAGAGTCTTCTGAATCGGAGTACGGTGTCCAGTTTTTATAACTATCTGAAAACGAATCAGGAGAATATTCCGCCATCTATATTGACATTATAAAAATTATTTAATAATTATAGTTTGTTAGACGGATTCGCGTTCTCGACTGAATATCATCTCGGCGTTTCTGCTCACCAAACTCTTCGGCTACTGATTAGGAAAAATAACAGCTAACTTCGATTTCACTTCTCCTGCGATTAATCATGCCCTCTATTTGCGATTAATCATGCCCTCTATTATTGATCTATGTATAAAAAACATTCTATTCTTTCTTAGGCAGAGACTGCTCTTTCCAGCTTAGAGATGAAATAGAAAAAATGTCTAATCAAACACTAGTAAAGTATATCTCCTACACGATTATTTTTTTCTTGGTGGCAAGTTGTGCTCAAACAAAAGACAACGTTTCAAAACTTGATATTGCAGAATCTGATGAAAAATTTGAAAGAACGTATACATATGATATTAATCTTTCTTCTTCTCTTACGAAGATGAAAGGTGATATTGTCTTCGTTCTAAATCATATTAAAATAGAAGAAAAAATAAATGAGATCTTATTAAAATCAGGATTTCATTTGTGCCTGACTGAAAAGAGCTATTCTGAAAAGCGGCAGGGTATTTGCGATTTGAAAGGCGGAAAGGCCGATTATCATTTTAGCTTTTTGGTAGGATGGGACGATGAAACATACACTGATGAACTCATGGAAAAAGGAATAAAATCAGGTTTTTTTGAAGGTTCGGGCGGACTGCTGCCCGTCACATTAACGAGTAAAATAGAAATGAAAGTACATGTCACATCCAAAAGCAACAAGGAAAAAGATTACCATTACATGCGTACAATAAGATATTTAGCTTGGCTACCAACCCACTTGGCTGCATTGGCAAAAGGTGGGGGTAATAATGTGTATATTGACTCCGATAAATGTACCATTAAGATTGAAAAAATGGTTGGAGAGTTTATAAGGGATTTTTATATGGATTGGAGTTCAAATTAGATGATAATTGAGTGTTTTTTCATCCCTATCCGCTCTGAACCGATTTACATTATCCTATCACAGAACTCTGCAGGACCAATCCAGTAAAAACTCTGCGCTGACCACACTCCCGTGCTCATAATCGGTCATTTATAGAGAATCACAACATCTTGTACCGCCAGGATTTTAACCAAGTCGAGCATTTCAGCTATGATCCTGCACTTATGCAGATAGCCTATTGAAGTACAGATAGATCGCGAGAGTCTTCTGAATCGGGGTACGGTGTCCAGCTCTTATAACTATCTGAAAAATAACGAAATTGACACAGACCGAAGCTATTGATATTCGATAGACGCCTTCTGGCCGCGCATTTTCAAAAAAGAGATTATGACACCAATGCTTTTAGTCTCCCCGGTTTCCCCCTTAAAGGTGGCTCATTAAGAGAATATCTGGAAGATGGCTCTCGCCGAAAGGTATTATCATCCAGGCATGGTTGGCTTATAACCCTCGGAGGCCATAAGGGAGAATGGGGCCTCTGGTTTGGTAATGGTTCTCGGATATGGTACTACTGCGTAAAATGAATAATTCGTCCATTACCAACATCAATATACCAGCCAACCGCCGAGAGCAGCGACAGCCGTCTCGATCCGGCCAGGCCGGGTAGAGCTCCGCCACCATGTCAACCACGGAACCCGAGGTCAGAGGTCGGCTGTTGCTTGTTTCCGCACCCTGGCCGTTGTTCAATCGCCCTTCTCTACCGTTGGGTGTGTTGAATGCTTACCTAGCCACCCATCTGCCGCACGTTCAAGTGGAGGCGTGCCACCTTTTCCTGACAGTGGCGAATGCGCTGGGATACGATTGTTATCAACAGGTTTCCCGTCGAGTCTGGCGGTCCGAGTCCATTTTTTCGGCCCTGCTCTACCCCGATCGCGCCCATAATGCGGAATCCTTGTATAACCGAACTCTGAAACGGCGCGGCGATAGACCTGCCTATTTTCAAGAAATAGTTCAGAAGGTGGAAGCTGTTACCGACCGATGGATTCGGCAAATCGATTGGTCGAGGCTGGATCTGGTCGGTTTCACCATCTCCTTCTGCCAGATTACCTCTTCCCTTTACCTGATCTCGCGAATCAAGGCCATCTGTCCCTCGCTCCCGGTGGTTGTGGGAGGATCATCTTTTTCCGGGGAAAGAACCGCTGAAATACTAAAGATATTTCCTTTTATAGATTACCTGGTGGTTGGTGAGGGTGAACGCCCCATAGTCGATTTGTTGCGTTTTCTGCTGACTCCCCATCGCCAGAACTCCGCAGCAGCGCTTCCCAGCAGCGTTTTTTTTGCCGGTAGGAAACGAACGGGGCAGGAGCAATTTTGCCAACTGAGCCGACTGGATGGTCTGCCTATTCCGGACTATGATGACTATTTTAACATGCTGGCTGGATTTTCAGGTCCGCAACGGTTCTTTCCTACTCTTCCCATTGAGGCATCCAGAGGGTGCTGGTGGCACCGACAGGACCGCCTGGGCCAGTTCAACGGGTGTGCCTTTTGTAACTTGAACCTTCAATGGCAAGGATATCGAACTAAACCGTCGCAGCAGGTGATTCGTGAGGTGGATCACCTGCTGCGACGACACCAAGTGCTTTCTTTCGCATTTGCCGACAACACCTTCCCGGCAAATAGTGCCGTCCCCATATTTGATGGAATCCAAAAGCTTGGCCGGGATCTGTCGTTTTTTACCGAGCTACGGGCAAACACGCCTTCGTCACTGCTTCGGAAAATGAAGCAAGCCGGTGTGGATAGGGTTCAGGTGGGCATTGAAGCCCTGTCCAGTCGGCTTTTGTCCAAAATGAACAAGGGTGTTCGAGCCATCGATAACCTGAATATGATGAAACAATGTGAAGCCGCTGGTATTGTCAACATGGCAAATATGATGCTGCATTTCCCCTCCAGTGATAGCGACGATATCCAGGAAACCCTGCGCACCCTGGATTTTGTCCGATGGTATCATCCGTTGAAAACCGTCAGTTTCTGGTTGGGACTGGAGAGTCCTGTGTACCGCTTTGCCCGGCAGTTTCATATCAGCTCAACCTTCAATCATCCCAACCTGAAAAAGCTTTTTCCGAAACCAGTGGCCGCGGCGCTGCGATTCATCATTCAAGGATATCGAGGCGACCGCAAACGACAGCAACAGCTATGGCGTCCGGTGGAAATGAAAGTACGTCAATGGCACAACGATTATTTCAGCATGCAACGTCGGACCGGCGGCAAACCGGCGCTGACGCTCCGCGATGGGGGCCGCTTTGTGATGATCAGCCAGCGTTTTCCGGATCAAGCGACCGCCGAACATAGGCTTACCGGAATTTCTGCCGATATCTACCGATTCTGTTACAAGCCCCGACGCTTAGAACGAATCGCCGATAACTTCGCTTCCCACCGGTCGGAGGAGATTCAGAGTTTTTTAAAAGGTATGGTGGAAAAGCGTTTGATGTTCGACGAACAGGATTGCTACCTGAGTCTGGCGATGCCGGTTGCCTGGAAGCAATGACCGTGAAAGGGGAGAGCACGTTGGAGTTAGTGGAATTACGGGACATTCATAATCCAGAAACGCTGCCTTGAAGAGAGAATCTCAGATAAAACGCTGGTCGAAGTCCAAGAAGGAAGCACTAATCAGTGGTGATGATCAGCGCCTAAACGAGCTTTCGAAATGCCGCTCTGTTCACGGGCCAATTCCTTAAACCCCATTTCCGGAAAAAGCCTTCGCCACCAAACGCCTCTGGTGAGCTATCGCCATCCCCGCTAACCTTCTACATCCGCGTGTGTCCCATCAAACCAATAGACTTGCTATATCATTTTCCCTTCGCACAAATCCATTGCCAAACGATGAAGGATCAGACTTGGTCGCTGCGAATTATTCTTTCCACTTTCACAGGCACTACCTTGAGCGCCGGCATTCTCGCCTTGGGGTCGATCGGCACCGCACTCATCAAAGAGTTGAAATTGGGTTCGCTGAAGTGAATCGGGGCGAATAGATACCCGTGCTGTATGCTGTCCTCGATATTCAACGGCAATTGAACCGAGCCGTGGGGGCTAGTTACACGCACGATATCATTTTCAACAAGACCAGCCTCTTCGGCGTCCTGCGGGTTCATATTCATAAATGATGCCGGTTTGAGTTTTGAAAGTTTGGAACTTCGGCGGGACATTTCACCCGTGTTAAAATGCTCCAGCAGGCGACCGGTGATCAGGACATAAGGATACTCCTCCGTTGGTTCCATAAGGGTGTCAGGCAATTCAACCGGCAGAAACCGCGCCCGACGATCCCTAAAGCCAAATCCGTCCTCGTACAAACGAGGGGTTCCCGGGTGTAATTCATCATAACAGGGCCAGAATATCCCTGTGGACGTTTTCAGCCGCTGATGACTGATTCCGCTGAAAACAGGGGCCACTTTGCGGATTTCTTCCCAGATATCTTCGGTTGACGTATATTGCCAGTTCGCCCCCATAGCATTGGCCATTTCCTGAAGTATCTGCCAATCCGGTTTGGCCTCTCCAGGGGGCTTGAAACCGGCTGCGGTATATTGCACCCGCCGGGCGGCGTTGGTGAAGGTGCCTTCTTTTTCCCCCACTGTGGCGGCCGGCAAAACGATATGGGCATACTTGGCGGTTTCGTTGGGGAAAATGTCCTGCACAACCAGCAATTCGAGCTTCTGGAGCATCCATGTGACGAAATTCGATTGCGGCTCCGAGACGACCGGATTTTCCCCGATAACGTACAGGGCCCTGATTTTTCCCGAGGCAACGTCATGGATCATTTCAGGCGCTGCCAGCCCCGGCCTGGAAGGAACCTTCGCCCCCCAAATGGCGCTCACATGAACACAGGCGGCTTGGTCGGAAACCTCCATATGGCCGGCCAACAGGTTCGGCAGGGCGCCCATATCACCTGCGCCCTGTACATTGTTCTGACCTCGAAGGGGAGAAAGACCGCACCCGGGCTTTCCGATGTTGCCTGTTAGCAGGGCCAGGTTTACCAGTGCGCTGATGTTATCGGTCCCGTGCGCATGCTGAGTCAGTCCCATGCCCCAAATAAATATGGTCTTTTTATCGTGAATCAGTTCGGCAGATTTTTGCAGTTCTTCTCGCGTCACCCCGGCGCGCCTGCAGGCCGCATCGACATCGGTGTTTGCAATCGCTCGACAATACGCCTCGAACCCGATGGTCTGTCTTTCACAAAACGAGCGATCCTGCCAACCGTTGTCGATGATAATCTTTGCCAATGCATTAATCCAGAATATGTCCGTACCGGGTTTGACCTTCAGGTGCACAGATGAATGTTTTACAAGGTCCGTTTCACGAGGGTCGGCCAGGATAAGGTTGAGACCGCCCTTTCTGGCGCGCTTTTTGACCTGCATCCAAATGACCGGGTGGGTAAACGTCGTATGCGCTCCCACGAGAAACACCGTTTCCGTGGCTTCATAGTCCTCGAGAAAAGTGCTGACCGCACCATAGCCCAACTGCTGTCGCAATGCCGTTTCAGAAGGGCCATGGCAAAGACGGGCGCAATTGTCGATGTGATTGTTGCCTACAACGGCGCGTTGAAATTTTTGTGAGAGATAGGCCTCTTCGTTCAGGATTTTACCGCTGCACAGCATGCCGATACTTTCAGGGCCGTACTTGCTGGAGATCTCCTTCAATCGCTGGGAGGCATACTGGATGGCGTCGCTCCAGTTGACAAGCTCCAGTTGGTCCGCTTTGCGAATATACGGCTGGGTCAGACGCTCTGGATGGTTCAACAACTCGTGAACCGTGAATCCTTTGACGCAGGCATATTTTGCGTTCAGTTCGGGGTTGCGACCCGTTGCCCGGCATTTTTTCGGATGGCCGCTTTCATCCAGCGAAAGTTCGAGGTTGCAGCCAACTCCACAATAAGGGCATACAATTGGGATTGCTGAAGCCATGGCATACCATCCTTTGCATTTTCGGGAATTATGGGACGGGAATTATGGGGAGTCAATTGGTTTATAACTTTGTCTGGAGTCGGTGATATACAAGCTTATAAACCAATTGCCTTCCCCTGCCTGCGACCCCAATTCGCGGATAAGACGGTCATAACTGATCCGTTAACCTGTTTATAATCTGGATTTAGACTCTCACTTTTTGTTGAAGTAGCTTCGAAAAATCGTAGGTTCCGAGCCCCCGCTTACTGGCCAATTTGATATATCCGATACGCTGCGGTTCTTTGCCAAAAAGCAGAGCCGATTTGCCATCCGCGGCAACCGGATCATCGCTTAGAATAAGCGTATTTTTTGTTACGGCATCAGACATGCTCCCACCGGAGGGACCATTTTTTGTCATGATTCGGGTAGCATCTATCAGTGTAATGGTCGGTTTGAAAAACTTGGCCAGATCGACAATGTTTGGATGTGTTTCTCCGTGGAGCGCGCCGCGCCTTCCGCCAATCGCACCGAACCAATTCTTCATACCGAGTGTCAGGGAACTCAGGATGTGATCTTTGGCAACCGGCAGGTTGATGAGCTTGTCCGCTTCAACAATGGGCAGATAAACCGGCCAGACATCCAGACGATCCCCCTGCGCATTAAAGATCTATCGGGGTTGATGAGTTCCGCCCCGGTTATTTTAGCTACATCTGCTGCACCGGATACAGAAAAACAGAAGTTCGCATTGTCGATGGTATTATCAGCGATTCGGACCTTTTTGGCGCCCGCTTCCTGACAGAGCTCGATGACCGCCTGCAATACTTCGGGATTTGTGGTGGCGGCCATTTTCGGCGGTCTGGCCCAGGAAATGTTCGGTTTTATGAGCACGACATCTCCCTTCGATACAAATTGTCCTATACCGCCGGCCGCTTCGAAGGTCTTACGGGTCAAGATCGCAACGCTCGCTTTCTCGCTTTCGGCCACAGCTTCGATGAGAAAGCGCGTTTGCTGCGAAGCGCTTGGGGCTGTGGACGGCCAGAGGCCGGCGGCGGCCACAGCTGCGGTGCCGGTAAGTTTCAGCAGGGTGTGCAGAGATTCTCTACGGGTAATCCGGTGATCGAACATCGTGATTGCTCCTTCACCTTAAAGGGTCAAATCAGTATCTGATCTCCCCATCCCATCCGAATCAATTCGATGCGCTCCGGGCTGCTGTATCCCAAACCGAACCGGGTATCGGCAGCGGCAATGTGCAGGGGCGGGGGACTGATGGGGCGACTGCCGCTGAAAAAGGCATTTCTTTTTGCTTCGATAATCCGGGCGCCGGTTGCATCGGCGGCCACCGGGTCGGTGCTGACGATCAGGCCGGCGTAGGGCCAGACATAACGGCTGCTGTAATGGTGAGGTCCGATGCCGTGAAACAGCGGGGTGAGCATGACCAGTATGTTGAGACGGGTTTTGCCAGCCACATGGGACTTTTGCCAGATCGCCCCCAATCGTTCGCAGGCATTGCCGTGATACATCCAAGGCGCCGGTACGAACATGATATAGTTTTTCAGCAGGGTGCCCAGGCCCGACCAGTGATGGGTGCGCATTGGGCGTACGTTGATCAGCGCGGTGGAGCGCATGAATACCGGATTCTCGATAATGTCGCGGTCATTCACGGCAATGTTATTGGAATTCACCCCCACCTGTTGAAGGCGAATGACAAGGGCTTTCTCCAGGGCCTCGGGGGTGGGGAGCCGGTACCAGACGTTGCTCTTGATGCCGACCACATCGTCCGGACGGAACAGCTGTTGCCAGGCAGATCGGGGATTTGGTGCACCCAGCAGGGTCGTCGCGGCCCGATCAAGCATCGATTCCAGCACGGTTTTGTTTACCCGGCCTTGGCTGTCGACCACATTGGGATCGCGGATCAAGACCACGCGGCTTTTCACAGCAGCCTGCGCAGCCGCCCGGTCCAGCAGAGGCAGCCCCAACACGCTGCCGGCGGCCGCGTAGCCGCCGGTCTTGAGAAAATCGCGTCGGGTGATCACTTTTTTGCTCGATTTCGGTTGCATCGCACTTACTCCCCGGAGGCTTGTTGACCCGCCTCCCTGATCAAGTTTTTGGCCATCGGGCGGCCGTCGGCTTCGAGCACGATCGTCAAAAGGCGGCCGTACAAGGCAACCGCCGACCACTTGGCATTTTCCAGGCGGGCCAAGCCGCCGCTGTCGGCATCGGGCAGATAGTGTTTACGGAAACCCGCAAGCGCATTCCGGGCCGTCAGGGTCTTCGGATACGAAATGAGCAGCAACCTTGCCTGATTGCCGCTGCGGTGATAAGATGCCAGGATCGCATCGGTTTGGGGCGAGAGGTGCAGGATGTTTTCATCAAACAGATAGTAGTGGTAGTTGAGCACAATCGGGTGATGCAGGTACCGGATGCTGCCGGCATCAAGACCCGCCTTCGGGAGCAGGTTCAGGAGCTGCGGCCTGGTGCCGGATTCACCTGCTGCTGAGGCCACCTGTTTGCCCAGTGCCTTAACGGCCTTCTCGGCTGCCGTACTTTCCTCGTCCAGATAAATGGAGACATAGAAACGGTTCTTCCAGAAACTGAGCCAGCCCGGTCGATAGCGAGCGTCCTGCCCGATGTCGATCCGATCACCATCGGTGTCATGGGTGAACACGCCGAAGGCATCTTCGGAGGTGCCCATGTCGAAGACGTCGAGAGTGATGTCGGTTTCACCCTTCTTGAAATAACGTCGCGACAGACAGGTCTGCATGTTGTAGGCACGGTACAATTCACCGGCGCCGTCAATGTAACTAAATATGGTCCGCTCATCGAACGTGCGATCCCCGTTTGCTGCCCGCCAGCCGCTGATTTCTGTCGGCAGCCTAGCCTGAAGTTCGACGATGGAAGTCGACTGAGCCATTGCAGTTGTCGCCATTGTAAATGCCCCGACCAGCAGCCCGAGCAGAAACGGTATCAGCCTGCGCCGCCTACCGGATGAATACGCTTGAGGTGCGGTCATAGTTCCTCGATGTGAAATGCGGGTGCCGCGCGTGGTTCGGAATTGAAGATCGAAATGATGCGAGAGCTGGTGTTAAAATTAGACTGGTGCAAATTAGGCAGTCGTGTCAAGGCCCTTCCGGGTGAGGCGCAGAATTTCGGTAGCTTCGGCCGTGCATGTATAAATTTCGCAAGATCAATAATTATCTATCATCTTTTTGGAACATTCGTGCTTCAGATTTGTTTCGAATTTCGAATTTCGTGCTTCGGATTTTTGCTCGTTCCAAGTCCGACAATATGGGTGACCACCCAGTTTTTTTGGCAAAACAAACGGGACACGACACTAGCACCATGGCTCGCTATACACAGGTTATAGAAATGACCTAAAGAGCTTGATTGAAAAGCACAATGCCGGCAGGGGGCCAAATACACAGCATCTCGACGTCCGGTGACGGTGGTATATCACGGACCAGCCGAATCAAGGGAAGCTGCCATATGAAACGAGACATTCAGATCAAGCGCCGGGAAAGATGAGGCAGCCATTGGGGGATCTGTTTCTAAAATCAAATCATCATGGTACATATGAATAGGGCAACCTCGCATTATAAACCACCCCAACTCCCCCCAAACATAGCCGAGGATCATGACAACAAAAGGATTTGGATACGAACGGGCCCCCCGTGTCAGCACTTCAGATCAGGCAGATTCCGGTCCCACCCGGACCGAGGATCACCTGAACCTGTTCAAACACGTCGTTGAAAGTTCAACGGACGCCATCGGCATCTCCACGCCGGATGGGCTACATTGGTACCAAAATGCCGCCTTTGATGCATTGTTCGGGGATATCGGCGGAGACCCACCGGCCACGCTCTACTGCGATGAGACGACAGGGAGTGAGGTGTTTGACACGATCATGGGCGGGGGTGAATGGAGCGGTGAGGTTCAGATGTACGCCGCCGACGATCGATGGCTGGATCGAACTCATCCATCCCGAGGACCGTCCACAATTAGCCGACGCTTTAGAGGAGCACCGTACGGTCACGCAGGATATCTACTACCTGTATCGAGTAAAGCACAAGAACGGCACCTGGCGCTTTTGGCATGACCACGCCGTGCCGGTTCTGGACAACCGGAACCGGCACGTACGATGGGTAGGCGGCATTTCCGACATTACAGAACCGAAACAGGTGGAGGAGGCCCTGGCCACTAAAGCGGCCATGGAACGCATAATTTCAAAAGCTTCCCGGCGGTTTCTGACGCTGACGGAACTGGACCTATCAATCCAGGAATGCCTGGCGGATATTGGCCGTTTTTCTTCGGCTGACCGGGCATACCTGTTCCAGTTTACACCCGAGGGGACCACCATGAACAATACCCACGAATGGTGTGCCCCGGGAGTCAAGCCGGAAATCGACAATCTCCAGGGTTTGCCCCTGAGCATGTTCCCCTGGTGGATGGATATTCTGGAGTCGGGGGAAACTATCCGCATAAATAACGTCGCCGAGCTGCCGCCGGAAGCCCGGGCGGAAAAGGAACTGTTGGAGGCCCAGAACATCAAGTCGGTCCTCGTGGTTCCGTTTCTATTGGAAAACCGGCTGGCGGGTTTCATGGGCTTCGACAATGTCGTCTTCGAGAGGGCCTGGGGTGAGAAAGAACTTCTTCCCCTGCGTACCCTGGCCGAGATTATCGGGACGGCAATAACACGCAAACGTGCCAAGGAGGCGCTGCAGGAGAGTGAAGAACGGTTGCGCCTTCAGATCGAACGGATGCCGATTGCCCTCATATTGTGGGATCGTGATTTCAGGGTTGTGACCTGGAACCCCGCCGCGGAAAGCATATTCTGCTATTCCTCGGAGGAAGCGATGGGACGGCATCCTTACGGTATGATCGTTCCCGAGGAGGTTCATGCGGTCGTTGACGCCTTGTGGGAGCGCCTGCTGGAAGGGGACATCACGGCACACAGCGTAAACGAGAACACCACAAAAGACGGCCACTCCATCATCTGCAGTTGGACTAACACGCCTCTAAGGAGCCACGACGGCAGCATTATCGGCGCGCTGTCGATGGTGCTGGACATCACCGAGCGAAAGCGGGCGGAGGAGGAGCGGGAGAACCTTCAGGCAAAACTGATTCAGGCCCAGAAGATGGAATCCATCAGGACACTGGCCGGAGGCATTGCACACAATTTCAACAACATTCTGATGGACAGGGTCGAACCTCCATGATCATGATCGGCAAGGACCCCTCCCATCCCGACTACGAACATCTGAAAGGCATTGAAGAGTACATAAAGAATGCTGTAGAGCTGACTGGGGAACTGCTGGGGTTTGCGCTCGGCGGCAAGTACGAGGTCAGGCCCACGGACCTTAACACCCTCATCCTACACGAGAACCGAATGTTCGGCCGCACCAAGAAGGAGATTCGAATTCACGGGAAGTATTATGAAGAACTGTGGACCGTGGAAGTGGACCAGGGACAGATACAGCAGGCACTTCTCAATCTCTATGTGAACGCCTGGCAGGCGATGCCGGACGGTGGGGACCTCTACATTCAGACCGAGAACGTCACTCTCGACGCGGAATACTGTAGACCTTTCGCAATTACACCGGGAAGATACGTCAAGGTGTCGGTGACCGATACCGGCGTGGGGATGGATGCCGCGACCCGTAAGAAGATCTTCGACCCCTTTTTCACCACAAAGGACTTGGCTAAAGGCTCGGGGCTGGGTCTGGCGTCGGTTTACGGCATCATCAAGAACCACGGCGGCCTCATCGATGTCACCGCTGAAAAAGGAGAGGGCACCACCTTCAACATCTACCTTCCCGCCTCGGAAAAGCCTGCCGTGAAAGAAAGTACGCGGCAGAAACGACACGAACTTCAGTATGGTAAGGGGACGATCCTCCTGGTGGACGACGAGGGCATGATTCTCGAGGTCTGGCAAGGGATGCTGGAAACGCTCGGTTATCGCGTCCTGATCGCCGACAGCGGCCAAGCGGCTCTCGATTTGTACGAGAACCAGAAAGAAGAGATCGACCTCGTCATATTGGACATGATTATGCCGGGTATGGGGGGTGGGGAAACTTTTGATCGGATGAAGACGCTGGGGGGAGATGTGCCGATCCTCCTATCCAGCGGTTACAGCATCAACGGGCAGGCGAAGGATATTCTGGATAGGGGGTGCAGCGGGTTTATTCAGAAACCGTTTTTCTTGAAGATTCTGTCGCGGAAGCTGCACGAGGTGCTGGATGACGGAAAAAGCAACGCTCGACAGTAGCGACGCATCCTGGTACTAGCGCCGCCGACGTTTAGTTCCGAAAAACAGCGCTGTATAGAACGATGGGCGCAGGTAGGGGCACCCCAAAGAAAAGGTGCCGTCGGGTAGGAAGTGCCACCAGCGATATCCACGCGCGCGAAAGTAACCACGGGCGTCGCGGCCTCGTCCGAATTCGCGGAGAGCGCAATAGGCCACTGTGCGCTGGCACCACGAGTGTCGGAAGGGAGCTATCAGACGCAAATGCCTCGTTTGGTCGAAACGGCGGAGGGTGTTAACGAGCCATCGATAGTCGGTCCAGCGCGCTCTTGCGTCCAGTAGCGCGAGGACGACCAGGGCCACTAGCGGAGCAAACAGCCACTGCGGGACTGTCAACGTCTCCGCCGTGCTGCCGGAGGCGACCAGTAAAGAGGGGTATACAACGAGAAGCCGATTCATTACTCGATCCGTGCGTCAATTCCGCTGTTGGTTGTGATACCCCATTCTACACCACCCCGAAAGAGTCAAGAACTTTCTCGTCAGTGTGGCCTCGTGGTCTCTGTATTCTTAACTGCACGTGAGGTTACGCAGATTTTTTGTATTTCAGGATGTAAGTGAATTCCCCTATATCGCTTCTGTTGACCCTTACAAACCCATATGGGGTTACAACCGACTCAACCTGACTATCGTCCAACCTGATTTTGGATGCTGGACCTGGACCGTTATAGATTTTTTTAAACTCAATGATATCCAAGGTGCCGCCATGCTTTAATACACGGGCGACCTCCTCCAAAGTTTTATGTTGGTCGTTTATTGATAGATCATGAAGGATCGTTGCCATTAAGCAAGCGTCGATGGAGTTTTCTTCAAGGGGTAGTTTGTCCGTGATATCTGCAATGATGGTGTTGATGTTTTTAATCCCCGACATACCGATTTCCTGGTTCAACGCTTCAATGCCTTCTTCCCAGAGATCGACGGCGTAAACCGTACCTTTATCACCAATGTATTTTGCGATTTCAATGCTGTATTTACCGATACCGCAAGCCAGATCCAGGAATGCTGAATCCGGCTTCGGATTAATAATTGCAAACGCTTCTTTTACATCAATCAAATCGAAACTGCTTTTCCCGGCACCCACTGGTTTATCACTCATAGGCACTCCTTTGTCTCAGGTCATACGGATGATCATAGTTGGCAAGCTGTATCGGTTTCTGAAATTTGTCAACTGATCTTCGCTCAATCGACGAGAAAACGATAGGGGGTCAGGTCTTAAATACTAAATATCCGAAAAGAAAAATTAATAATTAAGATGTGACCCCCTTGCCTCCACGTTAAGCGGATATTTTCAAAACGGCCTCAGGGTTGTATAGTTGAGATCTGAAAAAGTCATCATCCACTTCAGCCGGATTTAATGGATTTCAGCTGAGGAAGCGATCAATGAAATTTGTAACGGAGTTCAAGGCGCCACACGGCCACGATATTTCCGACCTGTGGTTTGTCTTTAATAAGGGAAAATTGTTGACCTGCATCGAGCATGATCGACACCGCATTCCCAATGGTGCCGATCTAGTGGCCGGCAGCCTGGAACCTGTAAACGAGCAGTTTCTCGGCGTGCTGGACGGCCGATGTTGCTACGGGGCGAACCTTCAGGGAGACAACAGGTGCCCTGACCCTTTTCAATTTACGGACATGCGTGCCCTCATCGGTCTGCTGACAGAAGACCTCATTTGGATTGCCGGTCGGGCGAACCACCTTCTATATTAGCATCGCGTCCATCGATACTGTGGACGCTGTGGACAACGCACCGAAATCAAGACAGACGAAAGGGCACTGGTCTGCGCGAAGTGCGGTCTGGTCAATTATCCCCGGCTTTCTCCTGCTGTCATTGTCGCCGTCACTCGGGGCGAGCGTATTCTGCTGGCCCGCAACAAACGATTTCGGCGGCCCTTCTACAGTGTGCTGGCCGGATTCGTTGAGCCTGGCGAGAACCTCGAAGCCTGTGTGGAGCGGGAGATCAGGGAGGAGGCCGGCATCGCCGTGAGAGAGATCCGCTATTTCGGCAGTCAGCCCTGGCCGTTTCCGGATTCCCTGATGATCGGTTTCACAGCGGTTTACGCAGGTGGTGAGATTACAGTAGACGACGTGGAGCTCACCCACGCCGATTGGTTTACCAGGGACAACCTGCCTAAAATCCCTCCTTCCATCAGCATTGCCCGGCAGCTTATTGAGCCTTTGCCAATAATCCACTGAATGTGGCAGCCCGGGCAACCCCGTTCGGCGAAATCGGGAAGGGCAGAATAGAGCCCTAACAATGTATCGATTCCGTTGGGTGCGCTATCCGGGTTATTGGGCATCATTTTAAGCACCCCTCCTCTTGACCTCCGGTTATCCCGGTCCAATGTTCTTCCGTAATACACTTCATTTGGGAGGCAGTAGAATTCTATGACGCCCAGCAGCAGGCAAAACCCCTCGGACGCCGGGTGGAAATTCGACAACACCTACGCACGGTTGCCGGAAGCTTTTTATGTCCGGCTGAATCCAGTACCGGTGCCCACCCCGAAACTTGTGGTGTTCAACACAGCGCTGGCGCAGTTTTTGGGGCTGAACCCCGATGTCCTGAATGGTGATGAGGGCGCCGCCGAACAGGATCCCCGAGGGGGCCGAACCTCTCGCTCAGGCCTATGCGGGGCACCAGTTCGGTTCTTTCACCATGCTGGGCGATGGGCGGGCCATATTGCTGGGCGAGCAAGTAACGCCGAAAGGTGAGCGCTTCGACATCCAGTTCAAAGGGTCCGGCAAGACCCCGTTTTCGCGGCAGGGGGACGGGCGGGCGGCCCTGGGCCCGATGCTTCGGGAGTATATCATCAGTGAAGCCCTGCACGCTCTGGACATACCGACGACCCGCAGTCTAGCAGTGGTGACCACCGGAGAACCGGTGTTCCGTGAAACCGCCCTGGAGGGGGCGATTCTCACCCGCACGGCGGCCAGCCACATCCGCGTGGGCACTTTCGAGTATGCAGCGGCAAGGGGAAAACCCGACGAGATCCGATCGCTGGCCGATTACACCATCCACCGCCACTTTCCTGATCTGACCGAGGACGGAAATCCGTATCTTGC
>Ga0056119_1000071_pt1 | contig 25825 bp, 30 predicted proteins | sample WorMettaBAHAMAS1_FD_80076 | JGI IMG/M metagenome (GOLD analysis project Ga0056119, IMG submission 80076) | Marine gutless worms symbiont microbial communities from Max Planck institute for Marine Microbiology, Germany - Olavius tantulus BAHAMAS.1 ...
AGGGCTCGTTCCGGGATTCCGAGGGTAAGCTGTTGCGGCCCGACGTGATCGTGCACCTGCCCGAATAAAAGGATGTGGTGATCGACTCGAAGGTATCTCTACTGGCCTATGGGCGTTATGCCAGTACCGGCGACGACTCGGAACGCGTGTCCGCCCTGGCGGAACATGTACGTGCCGTGAAAGCCCATATCGATGAGTTGAGCAGCAAAGACTACTCCGGTCTCAAGGGGCTGCGAAGCCTTGACTTTGTCTTTATGTTCATGCCCATCGAGGCGGCGTTTGTAGCGGCTTTTAAAGAAGACGAAAATCTGTTTGCCTACGGGTTCGAGAAACGGATCATTGTGGTCACGCCATCCACCCTGCTGGCGACCCTTAAAACCATTGAGAATATCTGGCGCTACGAACGACAGAACCGCAATGCCCAGGCCATTGTTTCACGAGCCAGAGCACTTTATGATAAACTGAGGTTGTTTGTGGAAAGCATGGAAAAGCTGGGCAAGCAGTTGGACACGGTTCACGGTACCTATGAGGAGGCCATGAATCGATTGGTGCGCGGGAAGGGAAATGTCATCAGCCAGGCCAGCCGGTTTCCCGAACTTGGGGTTTCGGTAAAAAAAGAACTGCCCCGCATGGTGACCGATATTGCTGAAATAGAAGGGCTTCCCGCGCCCGAAGAGGAAATATCAGAAAATTAATCCCGATCCTGTTGGTCCGAATCTACCGGCAAAGGGCAAACTGACCCATGAGCATGATCCGCGTATCGGCTGGAATCATCGTCCACGACGGCATGCTGCTGATTGCCAAGCGTCGACCGGCGGCCGTGTTGCCCAATGCCTGGGTGCTTCCCGGCGGTAGGCAGGAAGCGAATGAAACACCGGAAGCTTGCCTGAAACGCGAACTGAAAGAAGAGTTCTCCATTGAGGTGACGGTCCGTGAAAGGGTCGGCCGTTACGCGCATACCTACGATTTTGGAACCGTGGAATTGACGGCATTTCGAGCGGATTGGGACGATGGCGATTTTAACTCCAGAGATCATGAGGAAATCCGGTGGGCCTTTCCACATGAGCTGAGTCAGTTCAACTTTGCTCCCACCGACCATGCCGTGATCCAGCGCATCATCAGCTGGGACATCGACATCTAAGTCATTTGGCGCAGCCTGCCACATTACTCCGGAGTAAAAATCGTGGATCCGGTGGTCTTTCGATTTTCCAGATCCTCGTGGGCCTGAGCGGCGTCGCGCAAGGCGTAGGTCTGGCGAACCTCGATTTTCACAGCCCCTTTCTCAACCACATCAAACAGGTCCCGGGCATGGGCCAGTAGATCCTCCCTGTGCTCGGTGTACGCCATTAGGCTCGGACGGGTCAGAAAAAGCGATCCCTTGGCGGCCAGCACGGCGATGTCCACCGGCGGAATCGGACCGGATGCCTGGCCGAAACTCACCATCATTCCCATGGGGCGCAGGCAATCGAGAGAGTTCATAAAGGTCGCCTGTCCCACGGAATCGTAGACAACATCAACCCCCCGGCCCCCGGTTATGTCTCGTGCGCGTTCCACGAAGTTTTCTTCGGTGTAATTGATGGGATGATCGCACCCGTGACTTCGGGCGAGGTCGGCTTTGGCTGCCGAGCCGACGGTTCCGATCACCCTGGCACCCAGATATTTTGCCCATTGGCAGGCGATGGTGCCGAACCCTCCGGCGGCGGCATGGACCAGAATCCAATTGCCGTCCCGAACGTTGGTGCAGCCATGGAGCAAATACCGGGCCGTCATGCCCTGCAGCATCATGGCCGCCGCCTGTTGAAAGGAAATGCTGTCCGGAAGCGGTACCAGACGATGGGCCGGAATGTTTCTGATTTGAGCGTAAGCTCCCGGTGGAACCCCGGCGTAGGCAACCCGATCGCCCGGCTTGAACTCCGAAACCTCTTCTCCAACAGCCTCAACCACCCCCGCACCCTCCATACCCGGTATGGCGGGCAGGGACGGCAATGGATACAGGCCGGTGCGGTGATAGACATCGATAAAATTCAGACCGATCGCTTCGTGCCGCAGACGGACCTCTCCGGCTCCGGGCTGATCCGGGTCATGGGTTTTCCAGCGAAGTACTTCGGGGCCTCCGGTGTGTTCCATGATGATGGCGTTCGGCATGGTTTATCCCCCTTCTTCGATAATGTCATTCCACAGTCCCAAGATACGTGCCGGCCTTTTTCAATGCGTCGACCATCCGATCGGGTCCGATGAGATCCGGGTCGTACCAGACCATATTGATTTCACGGAAGCCGCGAAATCCTTTGGTGACGGTGACCACACCTTCCAGCCCTTCCAGCCCTTCCAGGGCGGCTTGGCCGACGTCATATCATCGAACGTAGAAGGTAATTTGTTCCGATGTCTGCTGTCCATCGTCGGCAACCGCGGGCAACGCCATTGCCAACATGATCAGCACGGCAGCGAGCATTTTGGATGGTTGCATCGCATCGATTCCCTAATATCGGAAGACATCTGTCCAGGGACAGACGAACAGATCCGAGACCAGACATCCACTGATGACGGCCCATATCAAAACGATCCACGTGATCAGACGGCGGGATTTTTTCATGGGTATGACGACCGGTCTCCTTGATTCAGACGGCATGGACAATTTAATCCAACATAGGCATCGCAACGGTTTTGGCAAATTTCTACCGAGAGGATGGGGTGATGCATTCAGAGACGGTCTCGGACTAGTGCCGCTCCAGCGGCTATGCTTTGAAGCTTGCCAACGGCGATGTCATAGGGAACCGGGGCCATACCGCAGTTCGAACTGGGAATAAGCCTTTCCGGATCTACAAATTCCATGGCCGCCTCGATCACCGCGGCCGTCTCCTCCGGAGTCTCCACTCTGTCCGGCGTCACCGCCACGACCCCGACCATCAGTTCTTTTTTGGTGAGCAACCCCATGAGGGAATGGGGAACCCGTGAATCCGCGCACTCCAGGGATATCTGATCGATGCGGCTGTCGTTCAGGACCGGAAAGATTTCCTCGTACTGCCGCCATTCATCCCCCAAAGTATTTTTCCATCGCAGGTTTTCATCGATACCATACCCGTAACAGATATGTACCGCGGTGGTGCACTGCAGTCCCTCGATAGCCCGGTGCAGGGCGGCCACCCCCCATTCCCGGACATCGTCCATAAACACGTTAAAGGCCGGTTCATCAAACTGAATGACATCCACCCCGGCGGCAACCAGTTCTTGGGCTTCCGCGTTCAATATATCGGCGAAGGCCATCGCCATGTCCGGACGGCTGTTGTAGTGAACATCGGCAATGGTATCGCAGATGGTCATCGGGCCGGGAAGCGTGAATTTCAATTGGCGTGACGTCTGCTTTCGGGAAAACCGGACCTCGTTCAGATGCACCGATCGGGGGCGGGAGACCGGGCCGGTGACCGTGGGAACATCCACCGTGTATCGGTTGTCCCGAATTTCCATGGGCGTTTTCTGTTCCCAGTCGATGCCGTTTATCTGCTCCAGAAATCCTTGAACGAAATGGATGCGAAACTGCTCGCCGTTGGTGACAATGTCGATACCGGCGTCCACCTGATGCCGGACCCATTCGGCGGCGGCACGCTCTTTGGCCGCTTCGAGAGCATTCCCCCCAATCGCCATTCCGGCCATAATTTTTCTGTTTCGGCGAGCCAGCCCGGCTTTGGTAGGCTTCCGACATGGGTGGCGTTCAGCATGGCAGCTCCTTTGGTCAGGATGATATGAGTAACACTAAAGCAATCCTCGGATGAATCAATATCGGGGGGTCGAAACCAAGGCTTCGGAAAGAATGACGCCTGTGTTGATTTTCCGATGCACTTTTCGGTATTGTGCTCAAACGGCAATGGCATGTTGCGCCAATTTAAACGGGGGGAGTCTTGTGATCCAAATCGTTAAACGATTTTTTGGCAAACCAGTATCTGAAGGTACACTGCAGACCGGACAGGCTACCGAACACGATGTCCGGGTGGCGGCCTGTGCCCTTTTTCTGGAAATGGCCCGAATCGACAGTTCATTTTCCGAGGATGAAACGCAAGAGATTCTGTCCATCCTTCGGGACCGGTACGGGTTGTCTCCGGACAACGCAACCGAACTGATGGCGGCGGCCGACCGGGAACTTAAAGAAAGCGTTGATCTGTGGCAGTTTGCCCGCTTGATCAACGAAAATTACACCAATGAGGAAAAGCTTGAAATTATCGAAATGCTCTGGCGGATCGTGTTTGTGGACGGAAAATTGGATCAACACGAGAATTACCTGATGCATAAACTTGAACAACTGCTGCGCCTCTCCCATAAGCAACTGATCGATATGAAGCTTAAGGTGCTGCGCGGTACCTGATCCGGATTTCTCATGATATCGTTCTAAATTTTGGGCATACATAAGATCATCAGAATTTCTAACGTATTCATTTATTCCATCTTGAGACCGCGCCCGGCTTCTCGGTTTGCTTAAGCCCATTCGAAAGATGCCACCCATTTGGTGAAACGTCCGAATATAGGCGGACTTATCATGATTCCATGAACTATCAAATGGCTACGAGCTTTTTTGGTATGAGCTCCCTATGGGTAGAAAAATGTTTATCATTGGTGTATATGAATAGGTTGAATCTTTCTCCAAAACACCTGGAACTGGAGGTTGTCGCACAGTGGGCCGAGATTATATCGACGAGCTAGTGCATGCGATCGAGCGGGTGGTGACGCCGGATGCCGCGTCATTGAGGGAGATTCTGTTTGTGGCCGGCATGCCGGAGCGGACCCAGAACATCCGGTACCTGGGCTACAATAGGCAGATTATCACCGAGGAGTTCCGCACGCTGGAATTTTCAGCGGTGGCCGTGATCAACAATAGAAGGATCGACCGGTGGCGCTTAACCGGTCGTAAGAAATCGCTCAGCCAGTTTATTTTCAGCGCTCGATGGACCCGGAATCCGCTGGACCTGTTTCTAAACAATCTCAGATGCCGCCCGGAAATGATGGACATTTTGGCCGCTGCGGATACGGATTACACGTTGCTGGGTATCCTCCAATTGGACCAGTTGCTCGGAACCGATGTGCTGACCCACAATTATCGGTACATTCGGCCGGTGGTCGGAATCCCCAATATCCAAGACGATGCCCTCAAGACCGTAAGGGAGTTTGAGGCAGGCAACGAGATGAGAGAGTCGCGGATAACGGGCCTGCTTCTATACCGAAAATCCGGTCTCCAGATGCGCAGCCACTAGCACACCCCGCCCACCCCGAACATCCCATGAAATCTTTTCAGCGGATGGCTAAAAAGAGATAACATCAATGTGTTATTTCAGTGGCTGGGTTATTGTGTGAAAACACAATGTATACCCTAGACAACAACAGATATACGAGCTGAAAAGGGTTCACCCTTGGGGCTTCGCTCTTCGAGCTTAGGGCTTCGCCCGAAGGCTTCGACCCTACACGTCGACCCCACAAGCCGGGCCAAAAGGAGAAGGCCAGGGTCTGTGTTACCCCGTCAGGAAATGCCTTGCCCATGAACTTCTCCTTTTGGTGCGATGTACGGGGTATGATAGAATTGCTTGGAATTAATTGCCGGAATGGCGGTCGCCGAGAATCGCCTTTTTCAGAGCATCGCTGATCCACCGGGCAGGCCGACCGGCCAGGGAATAACCGATGGTCGCCACCATCACGTACACCAATGCTCTCGCTGCAGCGGAGAGTTCCGGCGGGAGTAGTCCCGGAGTCGCCAAAAAGGATAGAATCAGGCCGAGCACGATCCGCCAGGTCTCGGTTGAAAAGAGAATGTAGAAGATAATGTAACTGGGTGTCACAGGGCGGTTGGTCACTAAATTACTCCTTGGAGCACTTACCTCCGGTATGGGCTACAGGTAGCCCAGCTTTGAACCCGCGCACCGAACGAGGGATTCCAGATTGTCGTCTCGATAGCACGCCATCACCGGAATCGCCTGCGCGTCGTTCACCCGTTTCAGCTCTCTGATATACGCAACGGTGGCTTCAACTACCTCCCGGGTCAGGGAAAACATCTCGGCGAATTCGTTAATGAAGTACTTGCCCCAGTCTCGAATAATCTGTTCCACCTGCTCCACCGTGGGTAGCTTTTCGTTCTCTATATCGGCCATGAAATTTCTCCGCCAATTTTTATTACACCACCGAAAGGAGGTCAACGGCTATCATCAATGTAATGTCCCGGATGCCGATATACAATCTGGCGGCGACATCGGGCGTGTCGTTTATTGCCGCCAATGGGAAATGGCATTGGCGTAATATTGCATCAGCGGTCGTTCGTTGGGATCCACCCGGTACGCATCCTGTTCTGTGATCAACACACGCCTCAGATGCAGCAAATGGACAGCTCCGGCAATAACGTGGGCCAGAGAACTGCGTGAAATCTCGAAAACCGGACCTCCGGCGGTTTGGAGATCGTGTATCAGACTTCCGGCACGTTCTTCTATGTCCAGAATATCGAGAGGCAAGTCCCCGGATTCAAGAAACACCGTTGCCACCACCGATACGGGAAGCACCGGTATCACCTTCTGAACGTCTCCCATGAGGGTGTAACACAACCGCCGAACCTCAGGGAATCGTGCGTCCCGTTCCAGTGTGCTGAAGTCGATCCCATGATCCTGGCAGTAATTCCGCATCGACACGGGGTTGCCGAAATTCACACACGCATAGCCGTACCGCTCCCATCGGTTGAGCACCATCAGGACAAGGCTTCTGCGAATGAAACGGACCGTCGTTCGAAACACAAACCAGCGGCTGCACCTTTCCGCCGAAGGGTCGAGATCGCGCAGCAGACTTCTATCCTCCAGGGTCCTGTCGTAGTTGACACCGACAGGTATAAAAACGATATCCCGGTCCGAGTTCGGAACGTATCTTCTCAGCATATAATCCACCAGGCCAAATTTGGGTTCGTGCAGCAGGCCGTCGCGGCTCAATCCCCCTTCCAAGAAAACGGCCTGGCAGACCCCTTCCTCGGTGGCCATCTGGACATAACGCTCAAGGATTCGCCGATACAACGGGTTGGTGCCTGAATTTCGGCGGACGAAAAACGCTCCCATGGCCCGGATCAGCGTCTGCAGCGGCCAAATCCGGGCCCACTCGCCGACCGCATAGGACAAGGTCGTCCGCTCGGCCGCCAGAAATGCCACCAGAATATAATCCATGTTGCTTCGGTGATTCATGACAAAGACGACGGTCGATTCCGGATCCACTTCCGCGAATTGCTCGTTGTCCAATAGACCGACGCGTACCCGGTATAAAAGCCTGGCCACTTTCTTCGCCATCCAATATCCGATTCTGAAATAAAGGTACGCGTTGAACGACGGCACAATCTCCCGGGCATAACTCAAGGCTTTCTTCTGGGCCACTTCCAGTGGCATGTCCTAGTTCTGCGCGAAATCCTGGACCGCCTGAAGAACTTTAGTGTCGTAAGCCAATCGATCAATGAGGACCTGACGTTTGGTGAGCTGAAAGGGTCTGATTTCGATATCCAGCCGTGTGCTGATTTCATTCAACACCCGATTGATTTTCCGCCGAATAAACCAACGGGTGCTGGGGATGAGGATCTTGTCCAGTGCCGCCAGTATAGCGATACCGACCAGTACCAGAAACAACCACAGCGAAATGGTTACCTGATCCGTCATGATGTATATCTCCCTTTACCTGGACAATTCCTGAGCGGTTCAGGAGGAGCAGCAACTATCGGCAGGAGCAGTTGTCACGTATATGAAGGAATAATTCAAGAGATATCGGCATCCGGAATGCTTCCGTAGCAAAAACATGATAGCCCATCGGCGCATCTTGCCCCGACCTTGACTATCTTGATATAATCCAAATCGGAACGCGACGTTTGCCAAAGGACGCGTTGGGCCTGGATGGAGGAGCCGGGTCCGATCACCCCATGGGGATGTATGTTTGCTCTTCACCGAACCGATGCCGTCCGACCCGACCATGTCGTGAAAGCGGCCATCGTGTGAAATGGCCGGGTGGGTGGAGAATGGAGGATTCCATGATCACAGTAAGTCAGATCATGACAACGGAATTGATTACATTGACGCCGGAGACAGAGATCACCAAGGCGGCGGAGATCCTGTTGACGAATCGAATCAATGGTGCCCCGGTGGTCGACGAGACAGGCCGATTGGTCGGCATCCTATGCCAGAGCGATTTGGTCGCCCAACAGAAAAATCTTCCCGTTCCAACGGTATTTTCCCTGCTGGAAGGTTATATCCAACTCTCGACCCGGAAAATTGAAAAACAGGTGAAAAAAATTGCCGCCCTGACCGTGGCCGAGGCCATGACACCGGATCCCGTCACTGTTCGACCGGATACCGGGATCGAGGCTGTGGCGGCCCTCATGGTGGACAACAACTTTCACACCCTTCCAGTGCTCGATGACCAGACACTGGTTGGGATTGTGGGAAAGGAAGATGTACTCAGGGCGCTAGTAACACCGCATGATTCATAAATTATACGGCTGCGGATTCCCGGTAAAAAATGGAGATCGTTAAATTCCGTTCGATCTGGGTGTCTTTCACCGTTACCATCGATTCGGACTGTAGCATCTGAACGATGTCAATATTCGGATTTTCAGCCAACCACTCATTAATCTGAATCTCGTTGTCCACGTTTATCGTCTGGGTACAGTAATTGAACACTTTGACCTTTACTGGACTCATATACCCCCCTTTGAATTCATCATACCCGAACACGATTCTCAAAAAACTCCTGAAACCATAAAATGTCGACCTGGGATTTGCAAATCTTATCATGCCTGCTCGCGCGGTAAACGGATTGTCGAGACTCTGAGGCCGCCTCTCGATCGATACCTCCAGTTGCAGAGCGCATCCCACGACAATTGGTGTCATCAAAGGAAAAAATTGTTGGTCTTTTATAGCCCGACCTGTTTTGGTGGCACACGACTGCATATAATTTATTATAATAACAATATGTTATAAATATGCCGGGGGGTTTTAGGAGTTGCTGATACGATAGGTACAGATTTTGCGTTCACCATGGGTTCAGTAGCCATCAGGTGTCTTCCCGGCCGCATATGGGCCCGATAGCGCGCTGATGTGCGGCTGCCAGAAAACCGGGGTACGGTGGCGGAGGACCAACATGAGCAGAACCACAATGGACATGTCAGATGCGACCGGCCTGCATCCGGTACCCGAAGAGGAGTTGCTGGAGCGACTGGTGAAAGCCTGCTGCAGGGATTGCGGACACGGCACCTTTACCAGCGGACTATCCGCTGGCACGACCCTGTTCGGTGACGACAACGATGTACCGGCGGACCCTCATGATCGCATGCTCTGGGATCTTTTCAATGAGTTGGTTCATGAACGGTCAAAGGGCAAGTTTTTAAAACTGCGGGAGTTGATCATCGATAGCGATAATTACACGCCTTACGCCGGTTTGATTGAAAACATGGAACGATGTCTGAATCTGAATGGGTACACCCAGGTGCTCGACATGTATCGATCCTCCTGGCCGAACTGTTTGCTCAGTCCCAGGGCCCATTTGCTGATCAGCCGCATTCATGACATCCAGGGCGACGCGGATCAGCACGACGCTGAAGAAGGCATCGCCTATGCGGTTTTGGATCTCATTTTGAAAAGCGGAGATGGGACTAAGAATAACCCGTATTGCGTCCTGCATCTTGCCGATGAAACGGATGTGCTCGTAGCCCTTGATAAGGAGAAGGTGGGTGAGGAGTTGATCGAATGCAACGGCCGCTACCTGGATTGTGTGATGACCGATGATGAGCAGGAGATCTACTTTGATGTCACCGATATGATTCTCCGGGGGCAGGATCGGGAAGACGACACGGATTAGCAGGTTGCGATATAGACTGAAGAAAACCTCTGTAACCATTCCCGGCCCGCCAACCCTGAACCTCCCCTAATGATACGGGTACGGTTTCTTCAGGTGTGTGGCAGGGATAAGGCCTTCCGTACATCATTCTCATGTATGCGGGCATGCTCGTAGGCCCAGCGTATAAATCTACCCAATCGGCCGTGACCGTGAAAGGCGTGCCGACCTTCACGGTTCAGGTCCTGTTGCGTCATGCCTTCCACCATTTGGACCGTTTTGCGGCGGACTGCGTCGAACCGTTCCACCAGCTCTTCCATTGACCACCCGTCGAGTTTTATGGGCTGGGTCCGGTTGAACCGTTCCACGTCAAAATCCTCCGGGGAGCCGGGGCCTCCAGCGAGGATATTTTCAAATAATCGCTGCATGGAGACTTCAATGGTGATCAGGTGGGCAAACACCTGACGGGCGGTCCATTGAGGACCGTCGGTATATACCTCCGTGGCGAGTTGATCCTGCCCCAGAGAAGTAAAAAGTTGACGGTTTCACGGCCATTCGCGCGAAGCTCCCGAATAAGCTCGTCTTTGGTGTCGTTCACAGTGACTCCTTTGTTCGGAGGCGGTTAAGGGTAATATATTCACATACCATATCTCCAACACCAAGGACAGTTTCCGAGTCGGGGATCTTTCTAGGGCAGGTTCCTATACACGGATTACATTTCCCATTGGAATAAAAAAAACCGGAGCGGACAGCAAATGGCCGTCTGCACCGGTTTTGTGGTCAGCGGTTCGGGCTAGTTGGGAAGGATGACCGTATCAATAACGTGAATGACACCATTGCTTGCGACAATGTCTGCTTTCACAACGTTGGCATTGTCGATCCTCAAGGTTTTTCCGTATGTGGCGCTGATGTCAAAGCTCTGTCCATTGACTGTTTTCGCAGAACGCATTTTCATGGCATCCCTCGCATAGACCCGGCCCGGGACCACGTGGTATGTGAGTATCGCCTGTAGTTTCTCTTTGTTCTCCGGTTTCAGAAGCGCTTCGACGGTTCCGGCGGGCAGTTTGGCAAAGGCCTCGTCCGTCGGTGCAAACACGGTGAACGGCCCCTCGCCTTTCAGGGTCCCGGCAAGGCCTGCCGCTTCAACGGCGGCCACCAGCGTGGAGAAACTGCCGGCATTTACCGCTGTATCCACAATATCGTTCTTGCCCATGGTTTCCGAGTGATAACCCTTGCCATAACCACCCGCGATAAGGACAGCGGGAAGACCAATCAAGATAACAGCCGTAACGAGCATGTTCAGTGTTTTCATCGCAATCTCCTTTATGTGGACCCGATCGCATGACCGGGAGCAAAAAATTCGGGTGTGAGTTGATAGACGTTGGCTCTAGTTTGTAAATCAAAAGAGCTCGCCTTGGCGGCCTGATATATAGACACTATATAAACATTTAGTGCTATGTCAAGAAATAAAGTAGGATATGTCTAAAAATAGAGCCTAATGGCCGGATTTTATATTGACATAATATAAACACTATATAAATATCTTAAAATAGATCCGAAATGCTCCTCCTTTCGGAGGCGGGTGTCGATACGACGGGCATCGGGTTTCGCCGCCCCCGGCCAGGCTTCAAGCGAACGACCGGATTGGCCCATGAACGTGACGGTGGTCAGCCGGCCATGTTGCCATTATTAATCCAAAGGCATATGTTTTTCCCGTACGCTGAAACTTTTCTGTTTCAGAGGAGACCTTATGTTCCGAGCTGTGTTCATAATTGCCCATGTTCTTCTGGCAAGCTATTTTGCAAAGCTGGGATTTGATGCATACGAGACGGCCCAACCGGCATGGGATGCCGGTGTGATCCCCGTATTTTGCGCATTCTGGTTTCTATTTGCCGCTTTGAGCTTTTATCTGAGAAACGCCTGGATGGTGACCATGTTCACCTTTGCCATGGGCGGGATCAGTTTGCTGTACCTTTTTATCGGCGGCGTTACGGAATTCAGCATGTACGGCGAAGCGGCCGATGTCGGAGGCGCGACCATGCCCGTCGTCAGCGCATTTTTCATTTTTCTGGTGTCCGGTCAGGTTTACGCCATGGTGATGGGACGGAAGACAAAGGACAGCCCGGAGGCGGGATAGACATCCCCCGGATGCCCCGGGACCCATCATCGCCATCAACCTTTTTTCTTTCGGTTCGCCAGAATCTGGTGTATGACCTTGCGTCATGAATTTCTTCAGTGGCATCTCGTATAATCTCCGGGGGTTAAAACTCGGATTGAAGTCCCCCCGGTTGCTGGCGCTGGGCCTGATCCGGTTTGTTGTGGTCATCGGGTTCACCATATTAGCCGCGGGGCTGGCCCTGACCTACCATGACGACCTCCTGCTGACCCTATGGGCCAGACCGGACAGCTGGTGGCTTGTCTGGCTGTGGTATCTGGCATCCTGGCTCATAGGCCTGCTGTTATTCGGACTCGCGACGGTCGTTGCCTATTTGGTGGCACAGATCCTGTTTGCCGTCGTGATCATGGACATCATGTCCCAGATTACCGAGCGGCGGTTATCCGGAGATGTACGGACGGGCGCCAAAATGGCCTGGATCCCCTACTTTTTTTTTCTCTTCAAGCAGGAAATCCCCAGAGCCGTGCTGCCGGTGCTGATAAGTCTGCTGGTCATGGTGGCGGGCTGGCTCACCCCCCTTTCTCCGATTACGACGATTGTCGGAAGCCTGGCCGCGGTTGTCTTCCTGGCCTGGGACAACACCGATCTGGTTCCGGCCAGACGGCATGAAGCCTTCGGTGCCCGTTTCAGATTCCTGTTTCGCTACTTCGCCTTTCACCTTGGTTTCGGGCTATGGTTCCTCATCCCGATCCTCAACATCCTGTTTCTGTCTTTTGCTCCGGTTGGCGCGACACTGTTTTATGTGGAACGCGTGGATGGGAAGGAACAACGGCAACATGCAGATTAAATCCAACCTGCCGCATCACAAGCCAAAAGAAATTGCACTGAACGTTGACACTCCGGATATTGACTTTTCAGCGGCCAGGGAAATCGCCCGGGAGGCCGTCCAGGAATTGGGGACGGATGCCATGCTGCTGTCATGGCATAATAAAAAAACCGGGGAGTTCTACCCCAAGACGGAATGTGGGAGGGACGCCCGCCCGCCATGGGTCGTTTTCGCAGAGTCCAGAGGCGCAAATCTAATCGTGGACATCAACGGCGGAGATTTCCGTTTTTATTTTCTTCTGCTCTAAGTTATATTGCGTTTGCCCGTTTGCCCGTTTGCCCGTTGTTGCAAGATACAAGATCCAAGATTCAGGATTCAGGATGCCGAGAATGATACATCAGCTACAGGCCAAAATTGAGTGGATCGTGTATCTCGTATCCTGTATTTTGTCAGCTTTCAGCTTCAGACATGTTCCCCTTTTAGCATTGAGTTCCCATTACTGACACCCGATACCCAATCTCCGTTTCCTGACACCCGACACCTACTCTCTGATCCCTTAAACTTACATCCCGTGGTCTTGTTCTCTGCATCCAAATTACGTTAATTTGACAGACTAACCGGCCGCCTATAAGTTAAACCATCGTCAATGCCGTAATCTTCTTGTGTCCCTGGATTTCCAGCAAATGAATATGGGTAGTTCATCATCAGGTCCGAACATCGTCGGCAACCTCTGGGAAGTCATTTTGGAGGAATTGGTGCGCCGGTTTCCGGTGTGCCTGTCCAGCGACGAATTTCATTACTTTCCACAGGCGCGAACGACGCCCCTGGACGGGACCGTTTGGGATGACTTTTCAGCCGAATCGGTGGGGGAACTTGTCCCCAGGCTGTCCCAATGGGAGTTGGAGTTATCCGAATTGGCCGCATCCGCCGGTGACATCCAGTCCCGCATCGACGCCGTCATGGTGGGGCGGATTGTCCGAACCCTTAAAGAGCAGCTCATGGATGTCCGTTTCCAAGAGACCCAACCGACGTTTTACCTCACTATCGCCGCCATTGGTCTGGCCGAAGCTCTGGAGGCCGGCCCTGATCACTGGCGCATCCGGATCGATGGCCTTCCCGGATTTCTGGACCAGGCACGGAATAATCTGCAGCAGATACCCCGGCTGTTCCGTGATCTGGGCCTGGAGATGATTGTAAAGTTGAAGCGCTGGGTCCGGTCGATGAAGGTATGGGACTCACAACGGCCGCCGGTTCTGAAAGCCTTCGATCGTTTGGAAGATCACCTGCGAACGGCATCTGTCGCCCCCGATTTCCGTGCGGCTCCGGGTGTTTACGACCATATTGCACGGGAGCATATTGGATGCGGGATGGATCTGGAGGAAATTTCCGACCTTCTGGACGGAGAGATTCGAGAGACCCGACAACTGCTTGAGGCGGCATCATCGCATCTGAATCCCGGAAAGACCTGGATGGAGACACTCGCCGGTATTCCGGTTCCCGCCCCTCGGGATGGCGTGGCCGGGCTGTACCGGAGCACCATCGATAGCCTTGGGCAACATTGTCTCGATCAGGAACTGGTGCATCGCCGTATGTTGGCCGACTGCCCAATAAACGTGGCTCCCGTACCCGATTATCTTTCACCGGTTCGTAGTGCCGCCGCATACAGCATGACTCCCGGTCATCCGCCGCAGGGTGGAACGTTTTTCATCACCGATGCCGATGAGAGCGCTTCGTCCCCAAAGGACTGGCGTCTTCTGACAGCCCACGAAACCTTTCCGGGGCATCATCTGATGGACACCCACCGGTGGAGCCTCGCACGGGTTCTAAGGCGGCATATCGAGTTTCCACTGTATTACGAGGGATGGGCTAGTTTTTCAGAAGAGGTGTTATTCGATACGGGATTGTTCGAGGGACCGGTGGATCGTCTTCTCATGGCCAAACGCCGGTTCTGGCGCGCCATGCGTGGGCGGATTGATTTCGATCTGCAAACTCGAAAGAAGACAACTGAGGAGGCTGCCAAGTTTATGACAGATGCCGGACTGGCGGCGAGAATGGCCCTATCGATGGTTCGGCGGTATGCCTTGAAACCCGGCTATCAGCTCAGCTACACTATCGGCCGGATCCGCTTTCGCCGTCTCTATGATCGTTTTGTCGGCATGGGGAGAACACCGGCTGAGTTCGCCCGACACGTGCTGACCGAGGGAGAAATCGGTCTGGACAATTTAGAGGATCGGCTTTTCAACGAAAACTTTTCTCAAAACCGCACCTAACCCGAACGTTGCATGAGCTCTTTTCAGCGGTGGGCTGAAAAGAAATGAATTTGAGGCGTTATTGGTTTTAATGGGCCATTGAGCAAATCTTCAGTCTGTGGGCTTCTCCTTTTGGTGCAATGACCGGGTCAAGGGCCCACGGCTGTGTTGCGATGCGGTTTTGAGAAACTTTTTCAAGGTAGAATCTTACTGATGGAGGAGAACATTGAACAGTTTTCTAGGATATCACTCTGAATGGAATCTGGGCAGTCCGGGCGGATACGATTATCAGCGGATGACCCAGGAGATCGCCAAAATCGTATGGCAGAAGTTGAACGACATGACAGATATCGGCGTGAAGCTTGATTTCGATCATCCCTTTCTCCACCCGGTGGAAGGCTTTTCCCGAATGCTGGTTGACGCCCATCGCCGGCGGGAAGGGACTCAACCCGGGATTGTCGCCATTGTTGCGGAAGAAGAAACCCTTGCCGATGTTACCGAGAACATCAACATGGCCGAGCGATTGGACCGGGTGGAAGGGATCACCGGAGTGCTGGCGGCGCCTCACGAATTTAAACTGAAACACGGTCGTACCTGTTTCCGCGGGGAGCCGGTGTCGCTAATATTTATGGACTTCAACAACGACGTCCTGCTTCGGCTTCACCGTCAGCATGACCTGTCCCCGGTGCTGCAGGCCGTGCGCGATAACCGGGTCATCAATCCCCGGGGGACAGAACCGATCAATGTCAAAAGCATGTTCGAAGTGTTCACCGGTTCCTTGGCCGGAAAATTTACCACTGAGACCCAGGCCCGCACGCCCTGGACGCGCCGCTTTTTCGATCGACAAACCACCGGCCCGAAGGGAGCAGCCATTGCCGACCTGGTGGCATGGACACGGCAGCACTGGAATCAGCTCGTGCTTAAACCCGAACGGGGTTACTCGGGCAAAGGAGTACGTGTCGGAGAGGTGAACCCGGATAGGGACGAGGCCATTGAACTGGCACTCCGGAAAGGTCATTATATCGTTCAGGAACGTGTACCGCTGGGGATGTGGGCCGAAGAGATCCCGGAGGTAGACACAGACCGGAAGGAGGTAATGCTGAGCCGGCGCCAGACCGATTTCCGATGTCTGCTTGGGCCGGGGACGGTCTTCGGCTTTCTCGGAAGATATGGAGACATACCGACCAATGTGGGCAGCGGAGGCGGTGTACAGCCCATTGGGGTGCTGAATTCCGGATCAGGGGTGCGAGAAGCCGTGGATCGAATTAACCGGGCGGTGCTCGACCTGGATTATCGGCATGCGGCAGAACTCCAGGAGATGCAGAACGAGCTGGCGCTTCAGAAGAAATTCACCTACCTCCTGGGACCGATAAAGATCGCCTTGCGCCCCCGGCTTGTTACAACGGATCAGTTGAAAGCCCTGGAGAATTACTGCTTTGCCATGTGGGAAGACTGTCTCACCTTAGAAAAAATGTGGCTTTCCGGGGAGCTTAACGACTATGTCGATATCGAGGAAGAAGAACTGGAAATCGCCCGAATGCAGCCATGGGGCGGTGGGGAGGCTATTTTCGCCGCTGACGGGCTATTTGGTTTTGGTGCCGAACTGGAGGATGTATGAGTATCGAGGTCAATCCGGATTGGTGGAAAACCCTCTTTGACGACGTCTACCTGAAGACGGATGCCCGGTCGGTGTGCGACGCCGATCTAACACGCCGTGAGGTCGACGTGTTTTGTGAACTGGTTCCGCTTCGGCAGGAAGATCGCATTCTCGACCTGTGCGGCGGGCACGGCCGTCACAGTCTGGAGCTGTGTCGGCGCGGCCATCGCCGTTGCACGGTGCTATATTATTCAGAGACGCTGCTTGAGAAGGGACGACAAGGGGCGTCGGAGAAAAACTATTCGATTTCGTTCATTCAAGGAGATGCTCGATCCACCGATTTGGCTGATAGCTCCTTTGATCGGGTAATGATTTTAGGGAATTCCCTGGGGTATGTTCCGGATCAAGAATCAGACCTGCAGATGTTGATCGAAGGCTTTCGATTGCTGGTTCCGGACGGCTGGCTGTTGGTGGATTTAACCGACGGCCGGCAGGTGAAGGAACGCTTTTCCCCCAATGCCTGGCACGAAATCGAACCGAATGTTGTTGTTTGCCGGCAGCGGGAGATCCACGGTGACCAGATCTGTGCCCGGGAATTGGTGCTGAGCAAGGATACCGGGATCATCCGTGACAAGACCTACTGTGTCAGGCTTTATGAGCCGGAGGCCGTCAGTGCATTGGTTCGCTGGGCCGGTTATCAGGATGTCCGTGTCCACCGTGGATTTCAACCCCACCGAGGCAAAGGGGATTTTGGTTTCATGAATCAACGGATGCTGGTAACGGCTCGCAAGGGATAACCGGTTGGTGGTCGCTCCGATGAAGCGATGGATATGCAGGAAGGGTTTGGGAAGGAAGATATACGCCTATACCCGGATGAACCACAGGCGCATCACACCCGCCAGCTGCCACTAACAAATTCCTTTGGACGCCAGCGAACATGCCCGCCGTTCCTGCTCGATCATCCGCCCGGTCGATGCTCTCCGGTCGTCGCCACTTCTCCGATCATGTCCCGACCGCCGTTCGGGAAAATGACAGGTATCGGAAAATTGGCGCCGATCCTGACCTTGCCGCCTGCCCCCATTATCCATATCGACGAATTTCCTTTATTGCGAAGTCTATCTTTAGCCGCCTTGCAAGAATCGCAGTTATGGCTTGCAAAAAATAATGATAACGATTTAAATCGGTTAACATAAAAGGCAATGGTCTGATTGAGAACTGATTTCGTCATTTTTGGTAACGTATTCTCTATGTGTTGCGAATAATTCCGTATGGAACAAATCTTTACATTTCTTTTTGTTGGGTGGCTGTTTCTTCTGGCCTTTTGTGGGTTGCTGGTGTTTGGGAGCATTGAGATTATAAAAGCATTGAAGTCTTCCAAAACCGTTGAAGGTGACGGTCCGCCACCGTTGACCCATGATCCGGATGTCGAACACAGGGTGTCAGGAGAGATCCAGGCCGACCCGTCGATACAGATCGCCTCCACGGAGATCCAGACTTCAATTCACGAGGAACTGAAAACGAAACTTTCCCATTATGAGGGGGAACTCGAAAGAAACCGGCGGGTGATCTATTCTATCGAGAACCCGGAAATACGGAATGGGCTCGTAGAGGTATTTAAAACGGCCAATGCTATTTTTAAGAATTTCAAGGAGGATCCAGACGACATCAAGTATTCCCAGCTGTTCCTGGTCCAAATGGAAAGGCTCCTGAAGCTCATTGAAACGTATTCGTTTCTTACAACGGCTGATATCCGGCGTGAGGTGCTTACCGATAACGATGTGGAAGATATTATACGAATGTTGAGCAAATTGAACACACAGCTCAAGATGACGTTTAAGAATCTACAGCAGAATAACCTGAGGGATCTGAGGACGCAGACCGGCATTCTCGAGAAAATGCTGGATATGCATGTCACGAAGGCCGATGAATAGCGGGCCATAGTTCCATGAATCGATACCCGAGATTTGCCACCCCCTCCGTTGATTCCTTTGTTGAAACGATCAGTGCAGACGCGTCACAATGCGCTCGGCCACCAGCCCCAGACGGGAAAGCCAGATAGTGGACGGACTGTAATGATCCTCCGTCATCAGGTCGCGAATGGCCTTTCGTTCCCGGTTCATGTCCATTTGGCGACGTTCCAGCGATGCCCGGTAACACCCGTACAACTCCAGGGGATCGGACCAGGTGTCGGGGAAGGGTTCGTCCAGAGCACCCGGGTGCTCATTGGTCAGCTCATCCATGATATCAAAGATCTGCAAATCGCCCATCGGATGTCCGTCACTGTGGGTGGGCTCGAGTTTTCGATCCGTCATCACGCTACCTCCGTTTCCGCTTGTTCGTCCCGATAGAAATATCCGCTCTGAATCCGGACAAAAAAAACCTCCCATTGGGAGGCCTCACAGTTCCATTGGTTCCATTGACCTCATGGTTCCCCTTGCGGGCTGGCATTGGCACCATGCGTAGCTGGTTGCCGGGCTATCTGCGGGCCAGTTCCCTCACGCCGCTCCGCATTATATAAAAGCGGACTAATATCATTGCTGACGCAAAAATCAAGGGTTTTATGAACCGGACCATCTGAGAAAGCCCGGTTCACACGGTACCCGCAGGGAAGGAAAGTTCTATCCGCCTCGAAACTGTTTTGAAACACAGGGGGACCCATGGAGATTCGTCTGACGATCCTTTGCGAAAATTCAGTCGGCGCCCCATTTTGGGTGATCGGCGAACATGGATTCGCATGCTTCATTGAAACCCACGCTGGGAATTACCTTTTTGACACGGGTCAAGGCTTGGGGATCGTTCAGAATGCTGCGGCGTTGAAGAAAGATCTGGGCAGCATTCAGGCGATCATGATCAGCCACGGGCACTACGATCACACGGGAGGGTTACCTCCGGTTCTGAAGATCAAAGTGCCGGTGGATGTGTTCGGACATCCGGACATGTTCATGGAACGCGTCTGGTCATCCGACGACCGGTCCCGATTCATTGGCCTGCCGTTCAAGCGGAGTTATCTAGAATCCCTGGGTGCGATATTCAGGCTCCACTCGGAAATGGTGGATATCGGACCCGGCCTGTTCCTCACCGGCGAGATTCCCCGAGAGACTCCCTTTGAAGCGGGGGATCCGAATATGACCGCCATCGTCGGCGGAGGCCAGACGGTTCACCCGGACCCGCTTAAAGACGACCTGTCGCTGATCCTCAAGACCGATAAAGGCCTGGTACTCGTGCTGGGTTGCGCCCATGCCGGGATGGTCAATATCCTCGAATATGCACTGGAAAAAATGGATGATGACCGGATTTACGCCATCATCGGGGGCACCCACTTGGGATTTTCAGGCGAAGATCAGTTTGATGCAACCGTCAGCGCCCTCGAGCGCTACCGGATAGCCCGCATCGGTGTGTCCCACTGCACCGGGTTGGAGAAAGCCGCATTGCTTCACGCCAGATTAAAGGAGAAGTTTTTCTTTGGCTGCGTCGGAGCGGTCCTGGAAGTGTGATCCACCTATTTGCGTTCTGAAGCGCTGAAAAGATTTCATGAAATATTAGGGGTCTTACCGGAGCGTTTCGCCATTTGGAGGTTTTCTTGGTCAAGGCATGTCGAGGTGAAGCTGTAGTTATCTACCGCGAACCTCGACTAACGCGGACCAAGGAAGCCTCCGAATGGCCCAACGGGTTAAATCTGTTCAGATTATCTTTAAGGAGTGGTGAATATCTCTGCCGCGGTACCGGCACCAAATAAATGACCATTTTCCCATGAGCATTTCACTGTTTTAAGCTATCCTCTGAGCAGATTTAACGAAACGCTTCTGTCAGGCGGCTTCCCGTATCATCGTCGTATCCCATGCCAGGGGTGTGTATCCGCTTCGGTATTCGACGGTCTTTCCACCCCGGTCATTCCAGATCTCGAATTCAAAATCTTTGAGCCGGGAGTAGAAGGCATCGAAAATACGGGATTGGGCTTTGAGGGTTATCTGGTGGGTGACATCCGGCCTTGCATGTTGCGCGAAATGCTGTACCAGCAGAAAAAAACAGGCGGCTGAAAGGTATTTGGAGTTGTCTCTGCGCATCAGCTCCGGGAAGAACTTGCTGATGTGCAGGCAATGGGCATCCCGGTCATGCAGAAAAACGATGGCGTAGGACACCTGGTGTCCGGTACGCCGGCTGGTGACAAAGTATTCCGTCCTATCGCCGTTCCTTTTATAGGAAATTGCAAACCGACGGAGAAGATGTGCTACCTGCGTCCGGATAAAATCGGAGGTACTGGGGTCAAGCCGGTCACCGTTCATGATAAGGCCTTTTTGAGTTACCGTGCCCTCGGCACCCAACGGGTGACATGGCCTGTTTCGCTCGGCAATCCAGCGAAGGTCACGCACGGGGCAGACGCCGAAGGGCCGACCCTATAGACGACCTGCCACAAAGTCAACAGAAATGCGTCCGTTCGGCCCGGCTTGTGGGGTCGACCTGTAGGGTCGAAGCCTTCAGGCGAAGCCCTAAGCTCGAAGAGCGAATCCCCAAGGGTGAAATCTTTTCAGATTGCGTTTTAGATATAGCTGACTAAGTAGGCCACCGTTGGAATGCACGTGACTCACCCCCTGGGCAACCCCAGCAGATATTCTTATTAATCTCCTGAAAAAATTTCATAAAATCAAAAGGTTAGGTGGAGCCTGCCATAGCCGGCGTTCCTATCAGGCCTCGAAACACGCCGGGCAGCGAGAGCCGACGCCAGATGTTCCTGCCTTTTGATTGCGGTTCCATACCCTGGGCTACCAGCAGGTCGATTTGCCCGGGCATTCCCCCCAACGTTTTATGAATGGTCCGGACCTGCCGAGAGGAGCACCGGAAGGATTCACCGTCGTATGAATCCACGAAACGGAATTGAAGATATGCTTCGGTCTCCGTCTCATTTAACGGCCGCAGATACAGCGTATTGATGACGTCGGCGTTGACTCCGGAAGGCCGGCAGCTCTGGACGTTTCGGCTCAGTTCGAGACTTCCAAACAACACCAGACTGCGTATCTGGCCCCGACGCACCGCGGACTCCGCCGCCCGCAGCAGGTATTCCAGTTGTCCGCCATCCAGCGTGTGGGCATCGTCGAGAAGAACCACCGGAGCGTTGCCGAAACGAAGCAGGAAGGCCTGTCTATCCATAGCGGCAATGGGAATGTGCCGCCCATTCCGGCGTTTATCTGAGACGGTGATTCGGCACCGGCAGTAGGGCTTGCCGGATTGTCTCAAGAACTCGGCCAGCAGGGCCGTTTTACCACTGCCCTGTTCCCCCGCCACCACGTGCAGGGCATCGTGTCCATTGACCAGGTTTGTCAACATCACCAGGGTGCGCTCAAAGGCCGGGTACCAGAAAATTCTCGGTTTATCGGGTTCCGATGGAAGACCCAGAACCCAGGGCTCGTTTGAGTTGACGGTATCCTGAAATGAGGGGTTGCTTTTCATGGGTCGGTACCTCTCCCGACCGATTCCGCAAGCAGGTGACGCCTTGTGGAAAGACGGTTCGGGGCGTGACTGCCGGTAATGGGTCATCCCGGCATTTGGTGCGTTCGGATCACCCGGACAGAATGTTGTCCAGACGTTCCAGATCGTTGATCACCCGCCATTAACCACCGCCATCCTTAACCCGCTTCTCCCAGAAATCCAGTCGCTGCATATATTCCCGCGGATCGATATTGTCCGTGCGAAGCTTGGTGACGTTCAGGGCGACCACCTTAACCCCTTCAATCTGAAAGGGGATATCCCGGACGTATCCTTTGACCAGATCCTCTTCGAGGTCCGAGAAGATCAGGATATACTTTTCTCCGGCACCGGTTTCGTTCAGGTATTCCACCGCCTGGAGAATGCCGCCGGTAATATCCGTGTACGGGCTTCCTTTGGCGGTCGTGATGAACCGATCGATTCTATCCTTGAACTCTCGTTTCTGATTGTTTGCTACCGATGGACGCCCGTCAAAGTTCATTTTTGCGACGATGTCCTTTTCACTGAAACTCCCCGTATCGATTCGGGTAACTCCAAAGGAATCTCCCGGCTGCAGCGTCCCCAATAGGTAATTGATAATGGATTGGGCCTTTGTCAGTTCATGACGGTACGTCCCGGACGTGTCCAGCAACATATAAACACCTTTGGCGTGGCTGGTGGTATCCGCGCACCCCGTGGCGATTGCGGCGAGACACACAAGCAGGGACAGGCATGCAATGGTTCTCATGTCGTATCCTCCTGGGGTTCCATTTCTATTTCGACGTCTGCGGCTTCGTTTCGGCCGGTAAACAACTTCTCGATCCACAATGGCGGCACGATCAGCAGGTCGTACAGGTGTACCATGAGGTTGCCGAAGTTCTTTCCAAAATTGGCCAGCAGATGGAGGAAAAAGGCCAGGGCTCTTAGAGCGGCACAAACCACCGTTCCGATGACGATCCGCGAAGACTGAATAAAGGACTCCAGCGGGATTGCAACGAATGTCAGGGCAAACGGCAGGATAAATCCGAGGGCCATCTGCCCGACGGTCGGTATCCAGCTGGTGACCGTTTCGGTGGTCTCACCGGCGACCAATGATTGGCGCAGCGCATGAAGGTCCGCGGCGATGGTGTCCCGCATAAATGCCAGTGCCGCTTCAACGCTGGCCAGGACCAGGAGCATGGTGAACGTAATCCAGACCATCTTGATCCGCATTTTGTCGTCCATGGAGCCGATGACCGGAAAGAGCCGGGTGATCCGAAGCGCCTCCATCAAAAACAGCCCCATGGCCACTTCAACGAGAATGATGACCAATGCGGCCACATTTGACGTTTTAAAGGAGCCGATATAGCTGCCGCCCCCAACCATTTCCGACATGGGCAGGGCGATGAGATTGAAGTTGATGACAGCGCCGCCGACAGCAATCAGGAGCACAAAGCCGGCTATGACAAACTGGGTCATGGCCGATGACCGGTACATGCGCTCAGCCTTGTCGGATCACTTGCGGATCTCCTCATATTCCGCCATGTGTCGGTCAATGATGGCAGATCGTTCATGGAGACCGGTGATGGTTTTCCCGACCTCCTGCAGCGTATCGGTCATTTTCCGCCAATACTGAATCATCTGTTTCAGCAAGGCATGCCGATCGCTGACACATTTGCGATACTCGGTCATGGTGTTCTTGTACTGATCGTTGATGATCACTTTAATCTTGTCCAGCACCTGTACAACGGTCGGATCGCCGTTGGCCGGGATCTTGGCTACCGCCTCGACCGCATTGACCCAGGTGGGCGGTGGTGGAGACGGTTCGCTGCTTTGACGATAGTCTTCTTCGATGAGGGCAATCTGATCGGTCAGGGTACGTTGCAGTGTTGGATAGCCGCTCAAGTCACGCTTCACAACGGCATCGACCCGATGGAATTCTCTATCGATGAGTCGTTCCAGGGATTCCCGGCTGGCCTCCAGCAGCACTTCCTTGTTTCGAGCGGCCAGGCGTTTTTCGGCAAGCAACACGGAGCGGGAGGAAATGCGGAACCCGTTGTAAATGGTCCGTCCAAAGGAATGCAACGCCCGGTGCGCCGGCTCGCGAGCAAAATAGAGCAAACAGACGAGGAGCCCCACCCAAACGAAGATGGACAGAATGGGAGGACCCGGTATAAAAATAAAGAGTTCAGCGAACTGCATATAACCCTCCTTTCGTTGCGCCGGCTCGGGCGTCTCCCAGCCCCACAGGCAAGGGGTGACATGGATTTCTGTAACGGCCTGTGGTGGTTGACGACCTCTTGACCGCCCGACCTGGCTGGCACACAACGAGTTCCGAATGTCATGGAACCGCCGATGGCCTCAAAAAAGGAATGTTCGGGATGCACTCCGCCGGGCAGGGCGATTTCCCGGACGGACCACATGCATCTTTCGTCTCTATTAGGGCACTTGATTCCTGTTCAAAAACAAAAACGCCTTTGGGGCACTATTACCCAAAGGCGCAAAGCCCTGAACCTTCGGCGGCCCGGCGATCATGACCTTTCGGCGTTAGACCCGTAGCTTTGCGTCCCTGCCTTTCGGCAGCGTTGCCCTTTCGATGTTCGGTTTGAATTTTGTGACAACCATTTTACTCGCAAATGAAAACCCTGTCAAATTTTCCTGCCGAATTTAACATTGGCATAGAAATATCAAAAGGTTATTTTTCCCCAAGGGTGCTCGGGAAATCCATCGCGGGGAGGTTTTGATGGCGATACTGAAACGAACCTTTCGGGAAGGCGGGGGGATCTTGACCCCCCCGATAATTGACAGGGTTTACGTGCGGTTCGGTGGGTGGGAAATCCTGTGATCAAGGCGATGAACTGTCACCATGAAGCATAGCCGCTGCGTAAGACACAAAGGAGCGCAGGTTGCCGACACACGGAAGACCCAACGCTTCTATATGATTTCGGTGCGTCTCGGTCACCTTACCCCCGACGATCAGCTGAACTCCCGGGGCCAGGCTTCGCATGAGCCGCTTCAGCTCCCGGATTAACCCCAGCCCGTCGACCGGGTGGACAAGACTCAATGCAACGGCCTTGGCCTCTTTTTGGCCGACGGCGGCAGCGATTTCTTCCGGTGGCAGGTTGGGGCCGAAGTAGTGGACATTCCAGCCAACGTCAGCCCCAACCAAGGCGACCATGAGGGCACCCAACTGGCACAATTGCCCTGTTGGTGTTGCGACCACCATCCCTGGTGCCGCTTCGCCGGGATCAGCGCTCCTCAGCATATCCCATAGAAACGCCTGGGTTGCGGTGGAGGCCATATGCTCCTGAACGATCTTTACGGTTCCACCGGCCCACTGGTCGCCAATACGTTCAAAAAGGGGCGTAACCACATCCGCCAGAAAGACAAGTCTGGATACTTCCACAGACGCCTGGTGCAGTTGCTTCTCAAATGATGCTAAATCCAGAGCCTGAGTGGCCTGTAGCAGACCGTCGATGTGTATCCCAACAACGGCGTCGGTGGACTCCCCTTTCCAGGATTGAATCGCCTCCACTCCCGGGGTTCTGTCGCTCTGGAGCAAGGAAGCCAGTTCTGCTCCCGGCAGATGTGCAATGCTTGAAATGGTGTGCCCCGATTGCACGGCTTCCTGCAGCTGGGAGAGATGGTCGACATCTTCCCGCGAGTACAGACGCCGATTCCCGGAAGAGCGCTGGGGCTTGACCACGCCGTAGCGTCGCTCCCAGGCCCGGATGACATGGGGAGACAGGCCGGTCCTTTTGGACACATATCCAATG
>Ga0056119_1000072_pt1 | contig 25606 bp, 12 predicted proteins | sample WorMettaBAHAMAS1_FD_80076 | JGI IMG/M metagenome (GOLD analysis project Ga0056119, IMG submission 80076) | Marine gutless worms symbiont microbial communities from Max Planck institute for Marine Microbiology, Germany - Olavius tantulus BAHAMAS.1 ...
CGGGTACTGTCTGCCATCGACCCGGATTACATTGGCGCCCTGAGTCTGATGCTGATTCCGGGAACCCCCCTTTTCGAAGACCAGCGGGCCGGACGATTCCGTTTGATCGGCCCCGAAGAGATGCTCCGGGAACTCCGGACCATTATTGAGCACACCCATCTGTCCAGCGGCCTGTTCCACGCCAACCACGCCTCAAACTATCTTCCGATCAAGGCACGTATGCCCAAAGACAAGGAAAAAACCCTCAGCCTGATCGACGAAGCCCTGGCCGGGCGGGTGAACTTGAAACCGGAGTGGATGCGGGCGCTGTAGGTCCGTTGGCCATCATTCGGTATTGGGTATTGGGTACCGGGTATTCGTATATTGTGATTTGTGTTTGGTGTTTGGTGTTTTGTCCTTTGCAATTTGTTTGTGATTTGTAATTTGTGATTTGATATTTTTAGTTAAGGTTTTCACCTGACACCCGAAACCTGAAACCTAAGCCCTTTATCCATTATCCAACCCGCCGTCGCTGAGAGCTAAGGCGGGCAAGAATCCCAAATCAAAGTATCCTGCATCTTGTATCCTGACACCATTGTTTTACGGTCCCTCGGGCGAACGGGCAGACGGGCAAACGGGTCGACGGAATTTCCCCTCTTGCACCCGGTTTCTTTTCATTGTATCGAAATTCAATCCATGAATCTCAAGCGCATCATTTTCTCATGATCTGCCCACAAAAAGGAGAGCCGCAATGACCCAGGACCCGCAGGCGCCGCAATGTTCCATTGAGGATCTGACCATCAACACGATTCGAACCCTTTCCATGGATGCGATCCAGGAAGCCAATTCAGGACATCCCGGGGCTCCCATGGGTCTGGCTGCGGCCGGATTCGTGCTTTGGAGCCGGGTGCTGAACCATAATCCAGCCAACCCCGACTGGCCGAACAGGGATCGGTTTGTCCTGTCCGGAGGCCATGCTTCCATGCTTCTTTACAGCCTGCTGCATCTGACCGGTTATGACCTGACATTGGATGATATCAAGCAGTTTCGGCAATGGGGCAGTAAAACCCCGGGGCATCCCGAATACGGCCATACTCCGGGCGTCGAAACCACGACCGGCACCTTAGGGCAGGGGGTGGCCAACGCCGTGGGCATGGCCATGGCCGAACAGCATCTGGCATCCCGGTTTAATCGACCCGGATTCGATATCGTCAATCATCAGACCTACGTCATGTGCGGTGATGGGGACATGATGGAGGGCATCTCCGGCGAAGCGGCGTCACTGGCGGGACACCTGGGGTTGGGGCGGCTCATCTGCATATACGATGATAACCGGATCTCCATTGAAGGGAGTACGGACATCACCTTTACCGAGGACGTGGCCAAGCGGTTTGAGGCCTATAACTGGCAGGTGATTCGGGTAGACGATGGGAACGACATTGACGCTATCCAAACGGCTCTGGAGGATGCCCGGAAGGACACCGAGCGTCCCTCCCTGGTCGTTCTTCGAACCCATATCGCCTATGGTAGCCCGAACAAGCAGGATTCGGCCGATGCTCATGGTGCCCCGTTAGGCGCCGAGGAAGTCTGCCGGACCAAACGGAATCTGGGCTGTCCCGAAGATGAAATTTTCTGTGTACCGGATATGCTGGGAGACATCCGATCCGCGTGCCTCGATGCCGGTCAGGCCGCAGAAAAGAAGTGGAACGCTTTGTTTGCCGACTATGAGGAGACGTTCCCGGAGTTGGCCCTGCAATGGGAGCGGGCACTCCAAAACCTCCCCGAAGAGGGATGGACATCCAGCCTGCCGGACTTTTCGGAAGCAGGTCCACTGGCCACACGGGCCGCCTCCGGGAAAGTTCTCAATGCCATTGCCCCCTTTTATCCGGGTCTTATCGGGGGGAGCGCCGATCTGGCGCCGTCCAACAAAACGGTTATCGACGATTCGTTTGACTTTCAAAAAGGGGCCTACGACGGACGCAACATCCGCTTTGGCGTGCGTGAGCATGCCATGGGTGCCATCCTGAACGGAATGGCCCTGCACGGCGGCGTTCGGCCCTATGGCGGGACGTTCCTGGTATTTGCCGACTACATGCGGCCGTCCATCCGTCTGGCCAGTCTCATTAACCTGCCGGTGATTTACGTGTTTACCCATGACAGTGTGGCGGTGGGCGAGGATGGGCCGACCCACCAGCCCGTAGAGCACTTGGCGTCCTTGAGAGCCATTCCCGGGCTGAAGGTCATCCGTCCGGCCGATGCGTCGGAAACCGCCGATGCCTGGTTGGAAGCGATCCAGACTCTGGATGGCCCGGTGGCATTGGTTCTGAGCCGTCAGAAGCTTCCAGTGTTTTCCGCTGCCATGCAAACGTAAGACAGTGGTCTGGTCAACGGTGCGTATGTGCTTTCGGATTCAGACGGCACCCCGGACGTGATCCTGCTGGCCACCGGCGCGGAGGTCCATAATGCGCTCGATGCGGCCGAGCAGCTTCGGACGGAAGGGCGTAAGGTGCGGGTGGTGAATATGCCGAGTTGGGAGCTGTTCGAGGAGACGTCTGATGATTATAAACAATCGGTGCTGCCTCCTGGGGTGACTGCCCGGGTGGCGGTGGAAGCCGGCCTGCCCATGGGATGGGAACGCTATGTCGGGAGTAACGGGGCCGTTGTCGGCATATCCCGATTCGGCGCATCGGCTCCGGGGGCTCTGGTGCTGGAAAAGCTGGGGATTTCGGCCGATAACGTGGTGAAGACCGTCAAATCAGTCCTTGCGGATTGATTGACGTCGGACGGTTTTGTCCTATGTTGTAAATAACGATATTCCAGCCAATTCATCATTGAGAACGGAGAAAGAATATGGATCTGAAATTCATGATGACCACCTTCGGTCTGGTCTTCCTGGCTGAGCTGGGTGATAAGACCCAGTTGGCCACCTTCTGTCTGTCTGCGGATTGCGAATCTTCCAAATGGTCGGTCTTTATCGGATCGGCGGTAGCCCTGGTGATCGCATCCCTGATCGTCGTGGTGTTCGGCGACGCCATCAGCCGAATCGTACCCCCCAGCTATATTCGCATCGGCGCCGGCGTGTTCTTTTTGGCCGCAGGGGTCTGGATGCTGGCGACGGCCACCAAGGCGGTATGCTCAATCTAATTGATTTTGATTGTCAGCGTTCACTTTCGAGTTCTGAAATATAGTAAACGCTGGGAATGCAGTTAAAAAAGGGCCATCAATCGATGGCCCTTTTTCTGTGTCTGGAGTCTGCCAGCCAATAATTAATATGTGAGATGTGACACCGATTAGTATCCCTGGAACAGCTCGGTGATCTCGTCGGCAGTTAAGGCGGTGTTGAAAATCCGTACGTCATCTACCATTCCGATCATACCGGCGTCATTATAGAATCCCAGAATCAAATCTCCCTGGTCTTCCGGTATTACTACTCCTTGAATGGTCTGAGACACATTCAGACCACCGTCGATGTAGATCGAGATCTTTTCTTCGGCGGCATTGTAGACGGCTGCCATATGATGCCAATCGCTACCGGCACTTATTGAAGTACCCGGCGATGGTTCAACGAGAGTGAGGCCCGGTGTCCACATGTAGAAATACGGAATACTATTGGAGAACTTCCATGCGTAAGCAAAGTTTTTGCGGATGAACCATTCATCGCCAGGTGTATTTTCGGTTCTTTTTATCCACAAAGAAATGCTCAGATCGCCGGTGAGGTTCAAATCACCAGACGCATCCGGAATTCTGACAAAATCGGGGTTTGGGTCGTCCACGGTAAGCCCTGCAAAACTCACAGCGCCTCCCCATTTGCCGTCGCCCCAGGCAGTTTCGTTCTGGAGTGTGCCGTCATTTCCATTGCCGGAAGTATCGGTGGCAGTGACACCAATCCCGTCATCCAATGGCCAGTGCCCCACAAGATTCGACGTTTGTGTCTCGCCTTAAAGGACCTGAACCTCCGAAGCATTGAGCGCCTTGTTGTACACCCGCACATCATCTAAAATGCCGTTCAGGCAGGCATCGCTGCTGTGGCCGAGCATATGGTCGTATGTTGACAAATTCAGTTCAGAACCGACATCCAAGACCGTGGTGTCCAGCTGACCATCAATATAGATGGCTATGGTTTGGGTGCTCTGATTATACGTCGCGACAAGATGGTGCCATTGCTCGATATTCAGAGGGGATGGTTCAACAAGAATTAAAGACGGCGTATAGATATAAAAGTAAGGGATATTGTTGCTTATTTTCCAGGCATACGTGCCGGGTTTCGAAAAGAACCATTCATCACCAGCAGTGAACTGCGATATATCCAGAGGGCGATACTGAAGTCGCCATCGACCGTAAGGTTGCCCGAACTGTCCGGAATCTCCACATAGTCTTTGTCGCCTTTGAACTCCAGAGCGTTTCCAGATTTTCCAGCGACCCACGCGGTATGACCAAAAATGTTTCCAGTGTTGCTGTTTCATGAAATATCATTAATGATGGTGCCAGCGCCTTCCTCAAGATCATAGTGGGCAACCAGCGAGTTGTCCTTGGTGATACCGGCCAGTTCCAGGATCTCGTCATCACTCACCGCTTATAAAGATGCACTTCATCTAATTCCCCGATTAGACCCGCATCCGAGGGATGGCCAAAAAATAGACTGTAATCGGTGGTGGTGATCTCGCCGCTCACCGCCTGGACCGCATCCAACTCGCCGTCGACATAGATCCGCGCCTCCTGCTTCGAAAAATCGTATACTGCAGCCAGATGGTGCCAAGTGTCGACAGGAAGCGGAGAGGACTCAATCACCATCGCATGGGGAGTGTAGAGGTACAGATAGGCCCTTTGATTGGAGAATTTCCAGGCATAGGAACCCGGCTTTGACAGGAACCATTGATCTCCGGGGGAGTCTATTGTGCGTTTGATCCAGAGCCATATGCTCAGGTCCTCTTTGACATCCAGAGCTCTCTCGCCGGGGTCGACGATTTCAACATAGTCCAAATTCCCCTTAAACTTAAGCGCACGGCCGGACTCTACTTTTTTTCGAAGCACATCTCCATGCATCACACCGGTATTTCCGTATCCGGACTTGTCGATGATGTCCGCGAAATTCCGCTTTTCATCAAACTGCCACAAGCCCACCAATCCATGGGGTGTTAAATAGGATGCCGTGACCCCAAATCTCATAAGGGGTGTCTCCGTCTCGTGGGCCCCCATGTCCGGGGCTTCGCCGGTGAATCCGTCGTTAAAATTGGCAATGGGAATACCGGCATCGTACCCCGGGCTGGATGCCGTTTGATAAAAATTTCCGGTTCCTTCAAACGGATCAAAGCCGACACGCCCGGTGTAAATTGGATCCCCTTTAATGCCGTTTACTTCCAAGATGTCAGCACCCCAGTGAATCTTTCCGTTGTAGAGATCATAGTCAAAATCGTTCTGCGGGGTGTCTGATATATTGTTGTAAATGGCATCGTGATTAGCGCTGTCGCTTTGGAGAACGTTATTCCGGGTAACGCAATTTTTCAGAATTCGTGGCTCTCCGGTAATTTGGGTGGAGTGCCCGTGCATTCCGGTAGCTACGGGAGGGATGAGGGAGGTATTGTGATAGATATAAATCTTACCATCGCCGTAATAAGGACTTGAACCGTCCTTTTGCCCACCACCGAGCTTGATCAGGGGCTGACCGTAGTTGTGTTCCGGCAGCGGCCCTTTGCGACTGGTGTACATGACGTTTCTCCATATGTACAACGGGCCCTCGTGAACCGGCGCGGCGGCAATGGCGATGGTGGTTCTGTCGATATAGTTGTTCCAGATCCGTACGTTGCGGTTGTGGCCCTCACTCTCGATGCCGTCGTCCCAGCAGCGCTCGATATAATTGCCGTAGATGTCGGTGTCCGCATTCGGAAACCAGACACCAAAGTTACCCCATTCTCCGATACCGTCGTTGAAGTAGTGATCATCGTCCGAATAGATTTTGTTGTATCGGATTACATGGTTTCCGGCACTGGCCTTCATGGTAATGGCCTTGGGCCCGGCGGGGTGATAACCATAGGCCTCGCGGAATTCTTTCCAGCTATTGGAATCGGACCGAGGATGATGAATTTTGTTTCGCTGGATGATGATTCGCGCATTGTCGGCGCTGTTTGAATAAATACCGGCATGCTCATTTTCGCCCCATCCATCCTCTGAGATTTGACCCCATCCGCTGATATCGCAATCCTCAATGATGACGTCGTGGGCGCCGGGCAAAATCCGGATCCCATGTATGCCGGCATTTTTAAGAACCAGGCCCCGGATAATGACATGGGATGCGCTGATCTCCAGGCAGTGATCGGCCTGGTTGTCTACATCGACGATCGTCTCCGCCTCTTCCGGATGCGTATACAGGCGATAGGCCTCGGGAGTACCGGATTCATGGATGTGTATCGTTTATCCGGATGTGCCTGACGGCAGGTAGACGATGTCTCCTATGGGAAACTGCTCTTTCCAGGTGGTTGCGATGACGGTGCGGGATTTACAGGACTGTGCCAGCGTCAACTTAATCTTATAGGTGATGCCCGGAACCAGATTGACCAGGCTCCCGCGATATTCCTCGTTCCTGGCGTCAAACCAGAGATCCTGCCCCTGTTTCCAGCCGTTCTCTCCGACTATGCGATACTGGACATGGCAGGTGTTGTTTTCGCCGCCATTTTTGTGACTAAAGTAAAGACCGATGGAATGAAACGTCGGTATGGCGATCGGCTTCGCGGCCAGGCATGGCGAAGCGGTTAAAAATGAGATCAGAATCGGGCAGATGAAAAGTCCCTTTAGAATTGTCCGAGGCATACAGATTCTCCCATGGTTTGTGAAAATAGACCCGTCTTGGCTTTCACAGCCATTGTAAAAATGGTAAAAATTGTTGTTTGCATATAAGGAAAATCAGGTCTCTTTGTTAAGTGAGACCTGCAAAGCAACAAAGGCCCTTCAGGCGGTCCGATGAGCAGATTTTGTATAATTGAGGTAAATCGGGGGATTCCCCGGAAAGGATAAAGAGGCTGGATCGTACAAAAATCCGACGTCAAATCAGAGTGCATACAGACCATGTGAGAAGAAAATCCCGATTCCGCTGTCGATGTAAACGTGAACCGTCTCAATACCAGATGTCGCGATCTTAACAATCTGTCATAAAGATGTAAATATTCACGATATCAATATATTTGCGAAAAACGAGTGAGTCTCGTCAATAGTTGATCGTTAAGGTGCGGTTTCCCTCTGGGCCTGACAGTTCCGACATCAGATCCTGGATCCGTGGATCACCGGACTCGATGAAAGGCTCGGCTGGCAGTGATCCTATGGGCAACGGTTCGTATCGAAATTCAGGATTCTGGTTCGCCTCTCCGTCGAACAGGATTTCTAACGGGTGGTTGGCGTTTACAGCGCGGGACCACTGTGTTGCCGTCTGTTTAATCGAGGCTTTTGTAAGAATCAGAATGCTTTTGAGGGATTGTGAAGCGGCATGTTGGGAAACGAGACCATGTCGGACGGTCGGCGCGCCGACCCATCCTTTGTCGGGGACTTTCCCGCGATGCGTGAAAAGGGAACAGATCAAAATCATTCCCGCAGCGAGAAGAATCCCGGCCCCGACCGGCCACGTTTTCCGGAACCATGCTGACATCGAATTCGCCACTCAGCACATATAGAAGGTTATTAAAAAACCACAGCACCGACATTCCGGTGGGTTCACATTTCTATATGAAAACACGCCAGGACAGCGAGCGTATAGCCAAAATAAAGGACCGCTTGAGTAGCTATGTGAAAGAAATATTAATAAATCCAGATGGTTGATACGATCTATTCCGGTATCGTGGAACCGGTCCCGCTCCCTCGGGAACACCCTATTTTTAGTCGAGAATTCCGGAAACGACAATACGGTGAAAGTATGATTTTGATCTAATAATTTACGCTAAAAATACGACTATAGTTTAGGAAATGATATTAGGAGATGTATGAGGGAATGGGACCTGATCGAGAATGAACCCGGCGGAAAGAATCTAAAAAGGGCCGCCAAATGGCGGCCCTTTTGCTGTGTCTGGATTATGACCATCAATAATTAATAATTATGATGTGACCCCGTTGTTTTCCCCTTGCCAAGACGGGCACCCTGATATATTGTTACGTCCAACGTGCCTCATTCGCATAAACCAAGGAAACCAAGTCTCCCCAAAGGTCCTTAACCGGACGGTCTATTTCCTGTTTTATCCCGTTGAATTCACGTTGAAAAACTATCTATTACGTATTGCTGAAGTCATATAGTTGCCACAAGCCCCGGGTAATGTTTCCCGGGGAAATGTAGATGACCAACTTGACTCAGCCACAGAATCCCGGGTTATGAGATCCGGAAGAAAACGCAAGAGGAATCAATGAAAGAGGAAAAACGAAAACAGATTGAAGCCCAGTTACGCCAACTCATAGAATCGGACGACCGGAACCGGCGGGACGTTGCAACACGCCCCCTGCAGACGGTCCGCAGTGTTCGGGTGATTCGCAGACGAAGGGGCAGGCCCGATCAGCATATTTATGACACCGATCGCCGCCGTCCCGAATCGGCAGAATTGGAGATCGCATAGTGCGTGACGCTTCGCTGACATCTACCGCATAAGAAGATAATAAATAGGGAAAGGAGGGAATGCAGAACGTTTCTGGATTCTGTATATAGATTAAGCCTGTCGATAATTAATAATTAATATGTGACCCCTATATTTTTTACTATTTCTGTGTAAACTCGTTAGCGGCTTCCAGGGCTTTATCCCAGATCTGAGCATGGGGGAGTATTGCCTTGTCGTTGGTCTCTTTGAATTTTCCCATTTTATCGCAGGCTTTTGGATAATCCTCCATCTCGGCAACCTTACGGTAAGCTCCCGGCATGGTATGAATCTTAAGAATGGAGTCTCTAAAATACTTCTTTAAGAATGCCATGTAGGCGCCCTTCATCATCAGTGCTTTTTCTTTATCCCCTCCGAAATTTTCCGGCATAAAAATTGATTCAATCTTATCGCCGGATTCTTGAACTGTTTTTTTAAACTGAACCTCCAGTCGTTTTTGCGTCGGAAAGCAGAAAGCTGTTACATTCCGGAGTGTTCTTGGGTGCAGGCGCAGCAAAACAGGAAGCGCCAAGCAGGAGATTGCACATTATCAGATAAACTGCAGGGCGTTTTAGGTGGATCATCATTTGCTCCTTTTTTCGATTCGCCGTCAATGGGATGATTTTATCAATAATTCCGGGAAGTAGCAATTCGCTGTGCGTTGTCGGAAGTCAGCAGGGAGAATGCGAGATGCGGTCCGGGAAGAACTATCTGTTGGCGTAACCCCATAATTGGAAATTCAGGCGTAGAGTGCTAATTTAGGGGGGTAGAACAGGTGATCTAAGGCTGAAATGTGATGCTAAATTCGATGTTCTTCACGTCATATCGGAAAGCTGGCTTGGCCCGATCCTCTTATTCTCCCCGGCCATCAATAATTAATAATTAAGATGTGACCCCGGTGTTTCCTCACCCTACCGGGACCTATTTCAGGCTAAACTCATTATAGTACTCGCGGTCTTCTGGTTGGGGGTCGGGTAAAGGAAGAATCTCGATCTGGTCAGGCTGCACTAAATCTTTATAACATGCTACGTGAATCACAGCCTTATCCCCCGGGACTATATGCCCTATTTTAAGACGAACTGCTCCATTGAATCGCCCATCTTTAGAACGAACGCCCACCGTTAGTACAGGTAGTGTGAGACGTCCTGCGTTCGTGATTTCAAAAATGTGATCTCCAGATGGATCTATACCAAGCACACGCCATTTAATAAGCCTTCTCGTCTCGACGATCTTCTTTTCTTTGGTCGAGAATGGAGCTGGGCCACGAATAATATTTTCCCATTTTTCTGGTGGATATGAACTTCTAGCTTTTTCGCATGTAGTCTTCAACCAGTCATCAAAATCCCTAGCTACCTCGTGGTCACTGCTCAGGCCACGTTCATACACCCCATAATAATTGGAATCAGTCTTAATTTTTAAAAGTACTTTTTCGCTATTGTGAAAGCCAATTTCATATGCGGAAGTACCATCTGTCATACTAAATTTCTGAGGGCCGGCAAATACTCCAACCACGTAGCCACATCGGCTCTTTCGATATAGTTTAGCATTTCCGAACTGAAGTACAAAATTTTCATATGATGTTGGAAGACGCAGAGGGGAACTGATAATATCCTCACGTAATTTGCTATCGGCTGGCCCATCAACAATATGAAATCGCGGTGTTCTAATTTTCGATAGTTCTAATGCAAGCCAGTCAAACATTTTATTCATTTTCCTTTTTTATTTGCGAGGCGCGCCGGAGTTCCTTCTGCCCCCCACTTTTGGTAGTCGGTAAGGCCATCAGGACCCGGAATGTTGTGGGGATCTGGTGCCCCTGGATCACGGGGAGTAACTACCATCGGATCACCGCCCTCTTTTAGTGGAGGAGTATGTTCTCCTGGCCAGAAATTACCATGTTCATCCACTGGCCATTCCTGCCCAGTGCGCTCCTCATATGCATCTCTTGCTTTCTGTTTGTTGTTTTTGTATTTATTTCGAGCCTTTTTGAGCTCCGCAGGTGTCCTCCTCTTTGGGACATTGGTAGCAGTACAGGGACCATTGGTATTATGCACCCAGGCGCCTAATTCACCTACGAAATACGAATTGAACTCTTCGACTTCAAAATTGTAGACCGTTTGGCGCGTCGACAACCAGGTGCCTGATGTAACACGCAACCAGCCGCCGCTTGACGTAAAGACCTCGTCACCGGGGACCAGTTCTCCGGCAAAAACCCAGCCTCTGGCCTTGACCCAGAAGGGGTGTTCAGCGGTTGTGCCTATCTGCTCCATGCTGCCGTCATCTTCTTCCAATGTCAATTCGACGATTTGGACAACGGGCCTTTCAAATGTTCGCAGCACTTTTTGCAATGCGATCTCACCCGTTATTTCATCCCTTGCCAGGACCATATCGCCGGGTTCAAGTTCTTCGATAGGTCGTAAACCGTTCTGGGTATTAACAAGAGTACCGACGATAAAACAACCCATAATGTTTTTCGTGCTGGTGGTGGTGGCGGTTCTTCCCTTGACCGACGTTCCTGTCTTTCCCGTCTTTCCCATCACGGAACTTCCGGCGACCAGCAGAAAGGCTTCCGAATAGGCGCCAACGGCCTGCGAGATCGTGTACAAGCTTGGGTCTTCGACCGCTATCGCCGTCGTCGTGCCGAGGGATTCGCCCAATGGCCCGAGTATCGGGATCTTGTTGGGATTCAAGGGGTCGTCGATAAAATCTTCCACTTGCTGCCACAGCGCGAACGGCGTACTGGAGATGCCATATCCCACATCGGCTACGGTCTTCAGCAATGTCGCGACAACAATTAAACCAGGATTGGTCGGTGCCCATAATTCCAGCTGTTCGCTGATATCCCCGAAGATCCTCATTCCCAGAGAGAATGGATTGTAGGTCAAACCCAACGGATCGATCAGAGTATTTGGGTTGTTGATGACGTAAAGATACAGATTCAACCCTTCACCAAACGGATCGATTCTCATATACCGACCGGTGGAAGGATTGTAGTATCGGTTCAGGTTGTAGTACAGGCCGGTTTCAACATCATAGTACTGGCCGGCAAAACGGAGGTTGTTGACAATCTCGGAGACTTGAATCTGGCAATTACCAAAGGAGTCGTAAACGGCTGACCAGACCACCCGTCCGCTGGTGTCGACAATCTGCTGGGGTGTTCCGATGTGATCGTTCAGGTACCAGTAGTATTTGCCGTCCTGTTTGACAAAAAGCGGATTGGTGCTCCACTCTGAATTCGGTTCCCAACCGTAGGCTCTAAGCTGATTGGCGGATTCATCGAACTCTCCGACCAATCCTTCATAAGAGTAGAAAAAGTAAGTGCGGACGCCGTCGACTTCTTTCCACAATCGCCGTCCGAAGGGATCGTAGTAGTAATCAGAGACAGTGCTGCCGAGACCGTCTTCGACCCGTAGGAGTCGATCCTCAACATCATAAATATAGTTGTGCACCTGCTGGTCAACCGATTTCTGAATAGTGTTGCCGTTGTTATCGTACTGGACGTGACATCACCGTAATCCAGTAATTCGTTGTTGGCATTGTAGTTCCAATCACCGGCCACATCGGCTGAGGTGAGCCGGTTGCCGATGGCATCGTACGTGTAAGACTCGTTTTCACTCTGTGGATTGGTGGCCTCTGTCAGCCGCTGCAATTCGTCATACTGGTAACGGTAATTTCCATGTTCGGTGTTTTTATTCCAAAGCGTTCCGGTCGGATAGTAAGTGTAGTGGCGGGTCATTCGATCGTTTTGGCCGGGATCTCTGGCAACGATGTCCTTGACGCGCATCAACGGATCGTACTGATACTCGGTCTGGCTTCCGCCGGGCAAAGAAATGCGGGTGGGACCGTTCCACTCATAGGTATTGTAGGTGATGTTCCCCTGCCCCGGGATAACGAAACTGGCGGGTCGATTGTTCTCATCGTAGTTGTAGGTGATCGTCTCTCCATCCGGTCCGGTGAACGTCTTTTTAAGCCCGTTGGCGTAATACTCATAGTCGTACGTCAGGCTGAAGGGGCCGTAATTGACGGTCTCGCTAAGCTTTCTCTGCAGGTCGTCGTATGTGTAACTGGCAGATGTCGTACCGTCATCGTAGGTTTCAAGCTTCCCGGCTTCATTATACGTAAAATGGACTTCTTTAACCGGATTGGTGTGGTCGCCCGCGGCGTAGTACCGGACCCGGCTCATTCGGTTCAACGGATCATATTCGTATGCGATCTTCTGTCCCTTTGAATCGTATACCACGGTCCGGTTTCCAGCCTCATCATACTCATAGCGGGTTTCCTGCAGCAACGGCTGGGTCATCTTTGTCAACCGGTCGTTGCGGTCGTATTCGTAAAACGTGACACCACGGTTCGGATCTTCCACGGAGATCAGGTTGCCGCGGGCATCATAGAATCGACGGACGGTCCCTTGGCGAGCGTCAATTGTTTTAACCAGGCGGTTAAGCGCATCGTACTGGAACGACGTGGGATTCTCCTGTTCATCGGCGGATCCGATCAGATTTCCGGCCGCATCGTATTCGAAGCTACGGGTGTAGGTGGTCGTTTCATCCAGCAGGTCAAATTCCTTAATGATGCGCTCGAGGCTGTCGTATTCGAATTTCCGGCTGAAGGTCGGATAGTCGATCTGTACCGGACTGTGGGACGATGCAATGCTGGCCTCGGTCTCGTCATAGTTGTAGACAATCTGATTGCCCGCGCCGTTGGTGGCCACCCGGAGTCGACCCTCGTTGTCATACTCTATACGAGAGACTTTGCCTTCCGCATCGGTGACCTTGGTCGGCAGGTCGTCGGTGTTGTATTCGATGGTGTTGAAATTCAGATAGGGGTCGATGGATTTGACCAGGTTGCTGTGCTCGTCGTATTCGTACTCAACCCGTTTCAGATTGGCGTTGATAATGGCTGTGCGATTGTGGGAATCGTAGTATTCGTACTTGATTGTTCTCTGCAGTGGATCGGTTCGGGGTTCGAGCCGGCCCATGTCGTCGTACTTGAACTTCCATTCGTACCCGCGGGCATCTTCCATGCGAAGCAGGTTGCCCAACGAATCGTATTCAAGAAACTCGATCGTATGGTTTTCCGGGTCTGTGATCGACACAAGATTGCCGTCGACGTCATAATCGTATTTCGTCGTCGCTTCTTGGATTCTATCATCGCCCTCCACGGTGGCCGTCAGCAGTTGGTTGGTGTCGTTGTAGGTATAGGTTGAGACACGTTCGGCATCAGTGCCGAGGGCCTCGACCTTGCGCACCAAATTGCCGTGCTCGTTGTATTCGTACTCGGAAACCGTTCCGCGCTGATCGATGAGACGCGAGAGCTGGTTGAATCTGAGATCGTACTCAAAGGACGCCTCGCTGCCGTCCGGATAGACCACTCTGGTCAGGTTGTCCCACTCATCGTACTCTTTGCGGGTAATTTTGTCCTTTTCTCCGGTGATGACGTGGTTGCGGCCGTCCTTATCGATTTTTAATACGGTTCGGCCATTGATTTTGACCCTGCGGGTATCTCCATAACGGTCGTACCAGATCTCTTTTACTCTTTTTGAAGCGGTGGTAATCCTGGCGTAGTGCTCCTGCTTCGCCTGGTCGAAGTCGAACTCGAAGAAATGCCCGATTCCGTCTTTATCGGTCACCGACGCAACGTTCCCGTAGCCGTCGTAGGTCACGACGGTATGCCGTCCGCCAGCATCTACTTTTCGTGTGATGCGCCCCTTGCTGTCGTAGGTATATGTCGTGTTGTTTTCGAGAACGTCTTGTACATTGGACAGGCGACCATTGGTGTAGCCGTACTCGACAGTTCGATTGGCCGCATCCGAAACCTTCGACAGTCTTCCCTTGGCATCATATTCGAACCAGATGACCTGGGTGCGGTTACGATCCGCGAGACCCGTTGGTTTTTCATCATCTACTCCACTGTAGAGGAATCTGCCCACGGTGCTGCGGATATTTCCGTATGCTATCGGCCGGCCTGATTTATCATAATCGATCCAATTCCCGCGTGGTGCTTCCCATCGGTAACCAGTTTCGTTTAGAACGATTTTGAAGACATCACTCACAAAGACGTTCGACCCTGTAGAGGTAGCCTCATATTCCACGCCGCCCTTATCGATGGTGCGGATGCTGCCGTCAAGGTCGGACGCCTTGATTTTCAGGGAGTTTCGCTCGTACTCCCAGGTCCAGTTATTGGCATAGAACCAGCGTTTGACCTCGATCCTGCCGCCCGGAACTTTAACGGTCAGGTCCAACACGTCTTCGTTGAATTCACGGGTGAAGGTGTTGACTGAGCAGCCAACAATATGCTTGACGTGCTTCCATGTATCTTTGACGAAGTTGGATGCGCGTTTGAAGAATCTTTCCAGGTATTTCGCTCCAGGGAAGCAAATAACGCCCTTCACCGTGCTGGGCGCCGGGGCAGGGGAGGAGATCTGTCCACCGCGGCCGCCGCCGGAAACTCCGGTCGGAGTGCTCGCCGGTGTGGAGCAATCGCCGGCACTGTAGGTCCAGCAGAAATTGGTGGACCCCAGGGTCCTGGCGCCGTTGGCGCACTCGTACCCGTAGTCCACGTTCATGCAGCGCACGAACCGGTTGCAGCCGCCGCCGGTGCCGCCGTCGCCGCCGTCGGGAGACAAGAGACAGGTTACCCGATAGGGTACGGTGATGGTCTGTCCGGCTCCGAGGCTGTCGGGCAGCCCGCCGAGGAGCTCGAACCGGAAGTGGGCATCGCTTCCCGGGAGGTTAAACTTCAGGTCGTCGGCCCGGATCAGGCCGTAGTTGGTCAGGGTGAATTCACCGTTGTAGACATCACCGGTCCGCATGGACGGCAGGGTGACCGACGCCGGCTTGATCGCCACCACCGCTGCCGGAACCTTCGTTGCATAAGTGGCGGTGAGCACGATGTCGTATTTGTCTTCGACGGTGATTTCGGAGACCGACCACTCTACGGTCACCAGGTTGTAGTCCAGGAAGATGTCTTCGATGGCCGTGACCCCCGGCTTGATCCAGACCCGGCCGATGAATTCCTGGTGGTTGTTTGCCGTCACCCGGCTCTTTTACCGGCCGGCCGGGATGTCGGCGAATCGCGCTTCTCCAACAGCGTCTATCGTCCGGTTGTAAATTTCGGTATCCACCTCTTCATTCTGGAGGCGTACCTTGGCTCCGGACAGGCCCTCGATCACGCCGCCCTTGCCGTCGGGCGTGCCGGTGTAGATATCCGACACCTTGAACAGGGCCGATCCCTTGCCGCTCTGGGTGACCGCCACATACAGGCGGATGTTCGTGGTCTTGTGGTTGTCGGCGGCGACCCGCAGGTAGTATTCGTAATTGCCTTCCGCCACCTCTTCTGTGGGTGAAAAGGCCATGCTTACGGATCGATTCTGGCCCACCTCGATATCGCCCACGTTGCCTGCCGAGTTCAGCACGACCCAGTTGGGGGCCGGCTGCCCGGAGGTGGTGGTCAAAGACAGCCTTACGTTGGTCATGGCGGCCAGCCCGCGGTTTTTCAGGGTCACGCTCTCGGTCACCGACTGGTTTCTGGCCGCCCCGGTATCGATATGATTCGGGGTAAAGTACAGGGCCGGAAGCGCTTCCGAAAAGCTCGCCTGGACCTTTACCTGTCCCCAGGCATCGGGCTCGGTTTCGTCGGAAACCAGTTTGAAGATCACGTTGGCATTCTTCGGGGCTGTGTTGTCGGCCCAGATCCTGAACGACAGGTTGGCACTCTTTCCCCCGGTGAGCCGGGAAATCGTGTTGCCGGCCGTCAGATGCACGCCGGTCGGCACGGTCTGCTCATCGAAGACCAGGCGCAAATTGTTGGCGGTGGTCCCTTCCGCAGTCGTCGCTCGGACGGATACCGACTGTTCGTAGTTCTTGGAGATGTTCAGGTTCACCTTGCTTGGCGATACCACCAGTTTGTTGATGGTGAAGGTGCCGTGGACCGGCTTGTCGATGAGATCCGGGTGCACCGCCCGCACCTTATAAACGCCGGCTTCGCCGGAGAGAGGCTTGAACTCGTGACTGAAGTTGCCATCCTGATCAGTGAATACTTCGTAGGTCCGTTCAAAGCCCTTGAGGGTGATGACCAGTCTGATGGGCACATCGGCCATGGGCGCTTCTGTGGACCGCTCCACCGCCTGGCCCGATATCACGATATTCTCTCCGCCCATAGAGACGACCGGGGCAATGTCGGTGACCTCGCCGTAGTACGAGGTGTCGATCAACGCCACCGGGTGGGTCGTGGCCATTCCGGTCATGGTGACGGCGGTATCTTTGCCCAGATGATAGTGGATCTTTGAGATGGACAGCCGAACCGTAACCGTATCCGGGGCATTCTGCGGGATCGGTATCGCGATAGGCGCCGACGTGAATGTCTCGCCGGCCGGAATCCGGGCCACGGTGCGTCCATCCGGCAGCGTTACAATGCTGTCTCCGGTGGCCTGTTTGAAGGGGGCCGTGGCGATCACGTTGCCGTCTTCGTCTATCAGATAAAATGTGATTTCGTTGGACGACTTCGATCCGTTGTTTCTGGCCGTGACGATCTCCACTTCGGCATCGCCGGTGTTCTCCAGGGTAAAGTGCACCTTGCCCGACACACCCCGGGTGAACTCCTCGTTGGCAATGTCCGCCACCATGAGGCGATCGGATACATCGATCCAGCCATTGCGTACGATCCGAATGGATTCATTGGGACGAGGAGACAGTTCTGCCGTCGTGGTGAGCACGGCCGCATCGGGCAGGTTGTCGTAGCCGCCGACCACCACCGGAACCGATTCGGTCCCATTGCCTCCAAGGTTGAAATATTCGGATCGGTGGGTCTTCCCAATCACCTGGGTTTTCAGCCGGAGATTGGACACCGTGCTATCGGATCCGCTGGTCACATGGTAGAACAGCCGGTTCATGATGCCCCGGTAGAGGAGGCTGTTTTCTTCGGGTTCCAGGTCGATGGCCGGGAGGGTAATGGACCGGGCCAGGCTCTCATAGCCGCTGTCGTCGACCGCCACCACGGTATAGGTTCGGTCATCGCCGCTGTAGCCGGTGTCCGTGTAACTTCTGGACGACAGAAGTTGGGCATTTAACTTGATGCCGGTTTCTTTGGTGCCCAGATACAGATCGTATTTGATGGCCGGATTGTTCGAAGACGGATGGGTCCAGGAAATCGTCGGCGCTTCCTGGTCTTCTTGCACCACCGACAGGCTGTCTACCGGCAGCAGCTGAACGTTCAGGTAATCCGAGTTGGACGGCGCGGATTCATTGCCCACCGCATCCACCGCCGTGACCGCATAACAGTGCGCGGTGGTCGACGGGTTGGGGTCCACCACCAGGGTCTGTTCGATGCCGGCTGCCAGGGGGCTGAGTCCGCTGACCGAAAGAATCTCATCCACCGCCTCCCGATAGATTCGGTAGGTGACGGCTTCGGTAGCGGCCGGAGGCGGATTCCACTCGGCCTTGATACCGTTTGCCACGAGCTCCAGCTTGAATTTCTGCGGCGCACCCGGCGCAGTGGCGTCCGATTCGGCCGCGGCGGTCTCGCTCAGGCCACTGACGGCTTCATCGGCATTTTCTTCGCGGATACTGGCCGCCGCATAAAGATAAGCGCCCTCCTGTGCCGGTTCATCCAGGTATGATGTGACGGCTTCCAGACGGATGTGCTCGGTCAGGTCGGTTTCGCCCGGCGCCATCCGATAGATCACGTAGCCGGACGCATCTTCCACCGGTTTCCAGGACAACCGGATCTTTCCACCGGGTTCTCCGTCTGCCGTAAAGTCTTCAGGCGGCTCCAGGGGAGGCAGGTCTCCCTGGTACACCTGGAAGAGATTCTCCACAGAAATGTCGGCGCCGATATTTCCCAGGGCGTCTTCAGCGCTGAACACAAAGTAGAAGGTTTCCGGTTCCGCCTGGCCCGCATCGGCCGGCAGTGTGAAGACCGCTTGCCACGTCTGGACATCGTCTGCCGCCGGTGCCACGGCGATGATTTCGCTAATCTCAATCAGCTCGCGGCCGGTGCCGGAAAGCCGGTAGGAGAGCGTCGGCACGGTACCCTCGGCGACCTTATCATTGAGCCCAAAACTGACCGTGACCTGGACCGGCGCAGCCGCATCATTGGCAATGGGCGAGGCGGGCAGCACCGCCATTCGATCAATTTCCGGGCCGTCGGTATCGATTTGAATTTTCTTGCCGATTTCGACCTCGGTGCCCCGCATCCCGGCCCGATCTCTGGCGGAGAATATGGCCCAGGCCTCGCCTGAGGGAGCGGTTTCGCTGATCACAAAAAAGCCGGTGTACACGGTGTCGCTCTGGGCCGTGAGAGCCACCGTTGCCTGCCCGCCGCCGTTCGGATTGATGCTCAAAAACGGGGTGCTCTCGAGGGGCTCGGATACGGTGAGTTCGATATCCACCGTCCCGGCGCCAAAGATCCCTGCAGAAGGGGCATAGGCGCCTCTTGGGGTATAGACAATGGACACGACCCGGGGGGCGGTGGCATCGGAGATGCCCGTGGCCGGATCGGAAAGTTCGCTCACATTTCCGGCCGCATTCACGGTGACCACCCGGTAGATATAGGTGCCTTCGGCCGGTGGGAGATCCGTGTATACGGTTGCGCTGATCTTGTCACCACACATCTGGACGGCGCTTCCCGGATCCGTAAATGGCGTCGAGGACAGGTACAGGCGGTAGCCGGCCGCGCTGCCCTGTGCGGGCGGCTGCCAGCTCAATCTCACCTGGCCCAGCTCCCGTGAGGTTGCCGTAAGCCCAGTGGGGGCAAAGGGGATGCTCGTATCGAGGGTCACCGTAACCACATCGCTCTGAGGGCCCACTCCGGCGCGATTTTCAAGCGCAGCTGTCAATTCGTTCGCACCTTAGGTGAGTTTGACCGTAGGAATCCTAAAATCTTTTCTTAGGGCAGGCGGAAGTTCTTCGGTCGGTTCACCGTTGACGTAGAGGATCGTTTTCAGACCGATCTCGGTGGTACAGGACACTTCGATGATTTGACGGTTCGTGACCGTGCCATGGGTCGGATTCAGAATTATTGGTGCAGTCTTGGGCGCTTCCGCGGATACGGTAAAACTGTAGCTCACCGATGTGATGTTGCCCAGGCTGTCATAGGCGGTGATGGTCAGCGTATGTTCTCCGTCGTCGAGCCGGAGCGGATCCAGATAGTAATTAAACGGCGCGCTGTAATCGATTTTTGACAACGCATCGTCCACATGAAATTCGATCCGGCTCACACCTGATGCATCGGCCGCGGTCAGCGTCAGATCGCCGCTTGCAGACAGGGTAAATCCATCGTCACGTGGGTTGCCGTCAAGCTGGATATTGGACAGGATCGGGCCCTCCACATCGGCCTCGGGGGTGGCGGATGTGGTTACCACATTGGGATCTTCGCCATTGGACTGATTTACCGCCGTCACGGCAAAGTAGTAGGTCGTTCCGTTTTCCAGCCCGGCCACCTTGGCTTTGTTGGAGCCGGTGGTCAGGGCCGGGGTCATACCGGCCACTGAAGTAAACTCTGTCTCGCTCTTATAGACCCGGTAATGCTTTAAGTATGCAGACGCCACAGGAAGCCAGGACAGATCCACATACCCGCTGGAGGGCGCTGCGTTAAGATTGCCGGGGTTATCCAGCCAGGTGTGCCCGGTGGTGCTGACCACACTACTCTGGTTGCCGTCGGCATCCACGGACACGATGGAGAAGGTGTGGGCCGTGGCCGGGGACAGGCTCATTTTCACAAAGACAGCAGTAGTCTTGGCCAGGAGCTCGTTTTCGGCGGTCCCGTCAAACACCACCCGGTAGCCGGAAAGATCGCCGGCACTGTCGAGGGACGGTGTCCAGGAAAATTCGAGACGGTCTTTAAAGGAAGCCACGGTCAGGTTGGTGACCGCCTCGGGCGCCTGGGTGTCCGCGGGGACGGCAAATTTCGGTGTGACCCCGGTCGTGATCCGGCCGGCGGCATCCACGGCCACCACGGCAAACCAGTATTTCTGGCCCTTGGTCAGATCGGTGGCGGTATACGTAAAGGTGGCCGCCCCGGTTTCGGCGATGGGGGTCATTCCCGCCACCGATGTAAAATCCGACTGGGACTGGTAGATCCGGAAGCCGGCGATGTCCCCGTACCCTCCACCGGTGTATCCGGTCCAGTTCAGGGTGACAGTGGTGCCCGGGCCGTTTCCATCCACCGTCAGCGTGTCTACCGCGGGCGGCGGGATATCGTCATAGACGATGACGATATTGGCAGGGTCGCTTTTATTGCCGGCCCGGTCCCTGGCGAGAACGCTTAGATGGTTCTCACCGGCAACCAGGGTGATCGTCTTTTCCCACGTGGTCTGGGATGTGTGGCCGATGATCTCTTCGCCATTCATGACGATGGCGGCGTAGGCCTCCTTGGTGCCCCGGATGGTCTGGGTGGCGGTGTTTGTGGGGCTGGTCACCGGGTTGATAACGGGTTCTGCCGGTTTCACCGTATCCACGGTAAAGCGGCGCACCGTTGCGGCACCCCGGTTGGTAAACTGATCCTGGAGCTGAACATCTATGGTATACAGGCCATCCGTAAGGCTCGTGGCCGGGTTAAAGACAAGCTGGGCGCCGGTGTCGTTCCAGGTTCCGGGGATGTCGGCCAGGCTGGCATCCTTGATGGCCCAGCGTGAAGATGTCGCATCGAGTCCGCTTCCGGTCTCCGTGTAACTTACCGTGACTTGTACGGGTGGCGCGGAAAGAAAACTGTTTTTTGCCGGGCTGACGGAAGTAATTACCGGTGAAGACGAATCGACCCGGATGTCGACAAAGACCGAGGCGCCCCTGTTCCCGGCGGCATCTTTCAGCCAGATCTCCAGGCTATTATCGCCCTGGGATAATGTCAGGTAAAAGGACCAGTTGCCGGTGCCGCGGCCCACGCGCTGACTGCCGTTGGCCCAGACCAACGTGCTGGCCTCTCGTGTGCCGGTGAACTGGACCGACACGGAACGGGATGGATTCTCGAAGGGGCGTACCTGGATCGGACCGGTCAGAAGGTTTCCGCCGGTAATGGTCGGAGCAGTCGGCGGCTGGCCGTCCACGGTAAAGGTAAACGTGTAGTTTTTGGCATTGCCCGAGTCGTCTGCGGTATCGACACTGACCTGGTAAAGCCCATCCGCAAGGGGCGTGCCCGAAGGTGTCGGCGTAAAGGTAAAGACATTATTCGATTCAACAACGGTGCCGTCGACCGGCTGGCCGTCCCGGGTGACCACCAAACCTCCGATGGTGATCGCATCATTCACCTTTCCATACTGGTCGGACAGCGTCACTGTAATCCGATCGACCTGGGTCAGGGATACCCCGTTGGCCGGGGATGTGCTCTCTAATTTCGGCGGGGTCGGGTCGATGACCGCCGGAAGGGTTTTTTCCAGAGAATTGTTGGCATCGTCGGTTTCGGCCACAGTGTTGCCCGTGTCGACCGCTGCCGATACCGTGTGAGGACCGGTGGTCGCGGTCCACATTATCGAGACCTCACGTGTCTCACCCAAGGCCATGACCGGATTGACGGTTTTGGTGCCGACGGTGTTTCCATCGATGGACAGTCTTGATTTGAAGCTGTCCACCACAGGACCGGTTCCAATATTTTCCAGGGTGATGGTAAAGGTCACGGTCTGGCCGGCATTGATGTCTGCGACCGGGTTCCAGGTAATATCGGACACCACCAGACCAGGTGGATCCCCGAGAGTCGTAAATTGCCATACCGGTCCTTCTTTTACGCTACCCGGATCATCTCTGGAGACCACTTTCCAGTAGTAGGTCGTGCCGCCTTCGAGTCCTTCTTGGTCAAAACTAGTGGTGGTCAGGTTTTCGGCAATCAGGGTCAGGTTACCCTGGGTTTCGCCGAAGTACAGGTCGTAGAAGACATCATCCCACGGATTGGGATCGCCGCCCAGCCAGGATAGGGTCACCGCCTTGGGCAGATTGTTTTCAAGGACCGGCACCCGCACCGCCTTGTTAGCCGGATTTGGGCTGCGGGGTACGAACGGCGGCGTGTTGGTGGGCGGCGAGCTGATACAGTCGCTTTCAGCCCCCAACCATGGGTCGGCATCCACGCCGGTTGAAATGGCATCTCCGTTTTTATTGGGACCTGCGGGATCTCCCCACCAGTTGTTTTCGGCCTTTACCGTACCGCTGGTGTTGTGGACCCCCGCCGTACGATTTCTTAAAAAGTTGTTGCCGGTGATGGTCGGTCTGGCATCATTGGAAAGATAAACACCGTAGTTGTTGTCTTTGAAGTTGTTGCAATTGATGGTCGCGCTGTTGGAGCCGGTGCCGGATACCTGAATGCCGGAGGCGCTGCTGTTTTGGATCGTGGAATACTGGATGGTAGGGCTGGCATGATTTAGCACGATATCCGCCTGCATATCCGCCTGCCCGGGGTGCCCACCGTATTCGATAATGCAGTGCTCCAGGTGCGATTGTGAATCCCAGGTCCGATTAGTAAAATAGATCCCCTTCCAATCACCTGCATTGGGAGACGCGGCATTGGTTGTGAAAACGATCGGCAGTTCTGGTATTCCCTGGGCCTTAATCGCACCATAATAACCCCAACCGCCACCGTCATCTATGCCAATATACAACCCGACCCCCGTCTCCCCCCTCTTGAACCGTATCTCTACACCTGGCTCCAGCGTAAGTTGCACATATTGCCTATTGGAATGGGAATAGTGATAGCGGTTGTTATGACGCACGGTGATATCGCCGGAGATCACATAGGGTAGTGAGCCTTCAGCCTTTGCCGGCCAGGTGAGATTTTGCGATATTGTTCCGCCCCGAATGCGGAGATAATTTTCCCCATTACCGGTTCCGGTGTTGTCGCCCACTTTGTGCACCGCCATGGGATGTACGTTGATCACCGCACCCCCATTGTCTTGAAAATGATTGCCCAGGATTGTGGCATAGGAATTTGAATCGCAGTAGATTCCGGCGGTGTTCTCCACGAAAGTATTATTCTGAATCGGCGGTGATGCGGACACTACCCGAATGCCGTAGTTGCTGGAATGCCTGATCTCACTGTTTCGGATAGGAGCCGATGAGTGATGGTAGTAAACATTGGCATTATTGATGTGCCCGCCGTATTCGACGACGCAATGGTCCAGTTGCGTTTGGGAATCCCATGTTTGGTTTCTAAAGTAGATCCCCTTCCAATCTCCAGGGGCTGGGTTGGTGGCATTGGAAGTAAAAACAATCGGCAGTTCTGTTGTCCCCTGGGCCTTGAGTGCGCCGTAGTAGCCCCAGCCACCGCCGTCGTCCTTTGCAACATACAGCCCTGTTCCGGACTGGAAACGAATCTCCACTCCAGGTTCGATGGTCAGTGAGACATAAGTCTTATTTGAATGGCTGGAGTGATAGCGATTGTTATGATGGATTGTGACATCCCCGATCACCACATACGGAATCGTGTTGGGTTTCCATGTAGAATTTGATTTGATGGAACCCCCGGCAACCTGGATCAGGTCGACGTTGTTGCCACTGCTGATATTGCCGGAAACATTGTTTATCTCGGGTCGCACCCGAATCGGATAGCCACCGTTTTCCGAAATGGTGTTTCCCGTAATGACCGGCTTATGGGAATCACCGTTGCAGTAGATGCCGTAGCTTCCGTTGTTTCGCACGGTATTGGCATCCACGGAGGGGTTCGAAGAACCAGTGACATAGATCCCGTGGCCGCCATTATCTTTGATATCGGAGTCTCTGATAACCGGCGAAGCGCCGTTGACGACGACACCGTTGACACTGCTACGGCGCACCATGCAATCTTGAAGCGTGGGGTTGCTTTTATACATGTATATATTTGATTGATGTTCGGCACCGCCATACTCGAGGGTACAGTGCTCCAGCTTCGTGACACTATTCACTGTTTGGTCTCTTAGGTAGAGCCCCTTCCAGTCACAGGGTGCTGGAGTGGCAGCGTTGGACGTAAACGTGATCGGCGCCTCTGATGTCCCCTGAGCGTTGAGCGCGCCATAGTAGCCCCAGCCCCCGCCATCGTCATGAGCAATATACAATCCTGTGCCCGGCTTGAACCGGATCTCGACACCTGGCTCTAGCGTAAGTTGCACATATTGTTTATTGGAATGGATAGAGTGATAGCGGTTGTTATGACGCACGGTGATATAGCCGGAGATCACATAGGGTAGAGAGTCTTCAGCCATTGCCGACCAGGTGCGACTCTGCGATATCGTTCCGCCCCGTATACGGATATAATCCTCCCCATTGTCGATACCGGTGTTGTCGCCAAGTTTATGAACCACCATGGGATGTACGTTGATCACCGCACCCCCATTGGCTTGAAAATGGTTGTCCCGGATAGTCGTATAGGAATTGGAATCGCAGTAGATTCCGGCAGCGTTCTCCACGAAAGTATTATTCTGAATCGTGGGCGATGCGGAGACCACGCGGACACCGTAATTGCTGGAATGCCGGATTTCGCTGTTTCGAACCGTAGCGGATGAACGGTAAAAGTAAATGCCGGAATTGTTTGTTTGGCCACCGTACTCGATGATAGAATGCTCCAGAAGTGTTTTGGAGTCCCATGTCTGATCTCTGAAATAGATCCCCTCCCAGTCCCCTGGAGACGGTGATGCCGCATTGGAGGTAAAGATGATCGGCTCGGCTTCAGTTCCTTGAGCATGTAGCGCGCCGTAGTAGCCCCAGCCACCGCCATCATCTTTTCCGATATACAACCCCGTGCCTGGCTGGAATCGAATCTCGACCCCAGACTCGATGTTCAGCGTCACCAGGGTCGTATTGGAATGGCTGGAATGATACCGGTTGTTGTGTCGGACCGTGACATCGCAGGTCACGACATAGGGACTGTTCGTCTTCGTCCATGTCGTGTTGGATTTAATTTCCCCACAAACTTTTGTTGCAGGAATGACGCTTGCCGTCTCAGTTTGAACCGACTTGTCTTCTGCTTCAGACGTATTCACCGTAGTGACTGCAAAATAATAGGTCTTGTGATTGGCCAGGTTTCCTATGGGTGCTTTCGTGTTGCCGGTGGTCAGTCTCGGTGTCATTCCGGAGACCGAG
>Ga0056119_1000073_pt1 | contig 24716 bp, 21 predicted proteins | sample WorMettaBAHAMAS1_FD_80076 | JGI IMG/M metagenome (GOLD analysis project Ga0056119, IMG submission 80076) | Marine gutless worms symbiont microbial communities from Max Planck institute for Marine Microbiology, Germany - Olavius tantulus BAHAMAS.1 ...
CATGGCATAGGACACCCCCATCACCATCAACCATATTACAGCTAAAATTCCGGTCCCGAGGCTGATCCAGGTTTTGATGGCCATGTATTGCTTGACTTTTTCGATGAAGCTTTTAAAGGGATGGAGGGCGTCTTCCGAACCACCCAGTATCGCCATGAGTTTGGTCGGCAGGCCCGATGCCTCCATGAGCATAAAGACCACGGTCATCAAAATCAGAAAACCATTGGTCAGCACCGTACGAAGGCTGTTCAGTCCGGTGGCGACGATATTCATGGCCGCGCCGGGATCCAAAAATTCCGTCACGGTGCTCGCCGAAATCTCCATGCCGATGCTATTCAGGAATTTCACCAGTTCGGAGATCTGGCCGCCCAGGGCATCCTGGTAGGCGGGCAGGTCTTTGGTAAACTCGTTGACCGAGGAAGCAATGAATGCGGAGAATAGAAATCCGATGAGGAGAACCCCGAAAATGACAACGACGAGGGCCAGCCAGGAAGGTGCCCCCCGACGTTTCAACCACGCCATGATCGGCGTACAGATGATGGCGATAAAGGCTGCCAGAAGAAACGGCACCAGCAGGGAACTGGCGGCTTGCATCCCGGCCACAATAATGACGAATGCGGCGACGGTCAGAAGTATTTGAGAAACGGTTGCTCGTGGACGCTCGGTGCTCATGGAGTCTCCTTGCAGGTTTTCATTTGGGTCAATGTATGCTTAGTTTGATGTTCATTCAAGTATAACCTTTCTGTGTTTTTCGTATTCTGCTTTGTTTAATAGTGGTTCCTTAAGGCTCCGAGCAATTGAAGCGCCTATAGGTTTCCCGACCGATGAACGCCTCTATAAAACGGAGTTGTCAATGAACATAACTTTTCTCAATCGTATAGGTGTCATATGCTGGATGGGGTTGTCGATGCTTTACACGGCGGTCGCCGCTGCCGATTTGCCGATTAAAATCCCCGATCTGCCGCTCCGGGAAGGAATTGTCCGAAATCCGCTGACATGGGAAGATCTGCACCGGATCATTGGCCCGGATCCGTCGGGTGAACATCTTCTCGTTGATCTTCAGTCCGACCGTTTTTCGGGGAGAATTTTTTCAGCGCCCTATACCTTTGAAGTCCATGAGTCTGATTATGACTACCCATGGTACCGGTCGGAAAGCGTATTTCGGAACGGAACGGGCATCATCCCGGTGTCGGAATTCTTCCAACCCAAGTACAATGCGAACAATTGGTCCAAAAAAATCCTGCGGCCGGTCCCGACCTATACCCTTACGTATCGGATGGAGGTGCAGGATGATGTCAACCGCCGGCGGGTCGGTTTCTACGATGGCCGCATCAGTTTTATGTGGAGTCCGAAACGGGGCCTGATCGAGACCGTCACCATCACCGAGGGGCCGTATCTAAACACTTCCAGTGATGCCCCGTCGAACGTCATCCTATCCCTGGAAACCGATCGAATGACCACTGCCCGCGTGACCGTGACCACTCCGAACGGAACACCGATCGCAGATTTCACCAGCCAGAATTTGGCCAAGCGCCACGAGATATCGGTGAACGGCCTCCTGCCGGCTACGCGATACCGCTATCAGGTGGGTGTTGAAGACACCCATGGAAATGTCACCGTGACACGGGAGTATGAATTTGAAACAGCGCCATCCAGGGGCATGAGCGATCTGATATTTGCCTTTGCCAGCGATAGTCGGGAAGGCACCGGCGGTGGGGATAGGGCCTATATGGGTTCCAATCGCTACGTTCTGGAAAACATCGTACGGGATGCCTTCCGTCGGGACGCCCGACTGTTCATTTTTGGAGGAGATATAGTAAACGGTTACACCTCTGACGTCGAGGATTTCAGACTTCAATTCAAGGGATGGAAACAGGCCTTCGAAGGATTTTGGCGCACCCGGTCGGTGTTTACCGCCATGGGCAATCACGAGACGCTTCTGAACGTCTATGATGATGGCAGTCGATACGGCATTGGGTTGGATAAATGGCCCTATGCGACATCTAGTGCGGAGGCCCTTTTCGCACAGGAATTTGTCAATCCCACCAACGGCCCACTTCCATCCGATCCCCGGCGACCACCCTATCTGGAGAACGTTTATCGATTTCAATACGGTCCTGTCCTGTTCATCGCGTTTAACAATAATTATTGGTGGACATCCTGCCCGCCCAGGTCGCCGGAATCCTGCCATTGTCCGGAATACGGTGGCTTGCAGGAGGGATACATACTCGAAGACCAACTCTCGTGGATCGAGACCACCCTGGTCCAGGCGGAATCGGATCCCTCGGTTCGATTTATTTTTCTCTTTGCCCAGGAACCGGTTTTTCCTGCCGGAGGACACGTCATGGATAGCAAGTGGTGGAACGGCAACAATCGGATTCGGGGTTATGTGAAACGCCGGCGCTCGGGCAACGTGATTCCTGAAAATCTGGGGATCATCGAAGTCCGCAATCGCTTGTGGGCAGCGGTGGCCGGGTCCTCCAAGGTTGCCGCCGTATTAACCGGTGACGAGCATGCCTATCACCGAACCCTCATTGAGAATACCACCGCCGTGGGCCGCTACCCTGAAGATGATCTGGACGGGGACGGAAAACTGGACCGGGCATCACCCCATTCGGCCTTCGCCTATCCGACGTGGCACATCACCTGCGGCGCCGCCGGCGCGCCTTTTTATAGCCGGGAACCGACCCCGTGGCATCCGGCGGTGTATTCATCTCAGAGCGGGTATACCCTGTTCCATGTCCGCGGCGATCGGGCGGCGCTTCAATTTATTAGTGTGACCGGCCAGGTGGTGGATGCGGTTCCGAACCTAATGGCCGTAAAGAACGGCCGGTGATCCCCCCAACCAGAGTCCGGTAAGGTAAGCCGTTCAAAGAATCACCGCTATCCACGCGTTGGATGACCCCGTCCCCTCGATCGGTTCGGAATATTTGCGAATTGCCGGGGGAATCGATATAATTCAGCTGTACCCACCAAATCGGGAGGTAGAATCGTGAAGAAGCTTATTCCCATGGCGACGGTGGCCCTACTTTGCGCATTTATCCTGTCCTGCGCCTCTTCTCGTGTAACGTCCACGTGGAAGGACAGCAACTACAGTGGCGGCCCCATCGACCGGGTTCTGGTGATGGGTATCTCGGATGAGACACATCACCGGAGGATTTTCGAAGATGTTTTCGTCAAGGAATTCAATGCTGTGGGCGTGGAGGCGCTGGCCAGCTATTCCATTTTTCCCGAAGATCGGGAGCTCGACGCCGCCGAAATCAAAGCAGCGGCGCGGGACAGAAATATCGGTAAAGTATTGATGACCCACCTGGTGGGCGTCGAGAAAAAAGAAGTGTATCACCCGCCGGTGAGCACGCCGGCGTACACCTACACCTACGGCAATTATTACCACAGCGTGTATACTTACACCCATCAGCCCGGTTACATCACCGAACACGAATACGTGAAACTGGAAAGCGGCCTGTATGATGCGGATACCGAAAAGTTGATCTGGTCCGCCGCGACCGAAACCGTCGATCCGGATAATGTGGCCAAAGCCGTTCGGGGGCTTAGCCAGGTAATTTTTAAACATCTAAGAGAATCCGGGCTGTTACGGTAGCCCATAGAGATCGGTGCAGCCGGAGTCTCCGGTCTGGACCGGAATGCGCCGCAACCCGCGCCCCAGGGAATCCCCATGCGCTGGAAAGGGGTTCTAATCATTGCCGTCAGTGTCTTTGGAGGAGCGGTCATCGCTGGCTTCATCTATCTGGCCAGCTATGATTACAATCGCTTCAAACCGGACATCATCGAGGTTGTCAAATGGGCAACCGGTCGGGAACTTGTCCTGACCGGGGACATCCGACCGAAACTCAGCTTGAGACCGGCGCTGTTCGTCGAGGGGAGTGCCCTTCGGAACGCAGACTGGGGCGCCCGTCCCAACATGCTGACCGTCAATCGTCTCGAGATCCGGCTGGCTTTAGCCCCCCTCTTGTTCTGGCAATTTCGCGTCAAGCGGCTGGTGCTGGTGGAACCGGACATATTCATCGAAATCGATGCCTCCGGGCGCTCCAACCTGGACTTCGACACGCCGGCAACCTCGGGATTACCGGAGCTTCCGCCCGTGGCCTTGCCGCGGATTAAATTCGATTCCGTGATTCTCCGAGACGGTGTGTTTACGTACACGGATGCGCCCGCCCAAAAAACCTATAACGGACGCATCGACCACCTTCGTGCCGCCATCCCCGGCCTGGACAGCCCGGTGTCGGTGGATGCCGACATCCAATTCCTGAACCGGAAGGCCGCTCTGAGCGGAAAGGTGGGCGCTCTGCCCGACCTGATCGATGCGGGGCGCCCATGGCCGCTGGATTTTTCAGGAAAGACATCCGGGATCACCTTTACCCTCAAAGGCCACATACGGGACGTTGCCGGGTTCCAGGACTACAATCTCAACATCCACGCCAGTGGAAAATCCTCCGCGGAATTCGAACGCGTCCTGGGCATTCCGGGAATTCCCCGACTCCGCCCGCTGTCGGTGTCGTTTTGGATCAGCGATCCAGGACCCGGGCGACTCCGGTTTGATAATTTTCTGGCGCAAAGCGGCAAACAGCGGATGTCCGGAGCGATGGAACTTCATACCCGAAGGGTCCGTCCGTACGTAGCGGCAAACTTCCTGTTGAATAACGTGGATATCCGCCCCATTTTGTCGCCCGGGCCGCACGGAAACGGCGGACACGTCAAGGAAAAACCGCTCCGGCTGATTCTGGCCGATTCCATCTCTCCCAAAGCCTTGGGATGGATCGACGCGGATATGGCGATAGAGGGTCGAAAGCTGAGTTTGCCGGGGGCTTTTGTCGATAACATTAAAGGGGTAGCGCGTATTGACAAGGGACGATTGAAGGCCTCGGCGGATGCCTTGCGCTTGCAGTACGCCAAGGGGGTAATCTCCGGATCCTTTGCGTTTGATTACAGCGGGAAACGTCCACGGCTCTCCGCCACGTTAAACGCGAAAAAACTGGATTTACGCGCCCGGATGCAGGATTCCACACCGAGGGCCAAAAAGGCCGCCGGAGGGAGAATTTCATTTCAAAAGGAGCTCACGAAAATCATTTCGCCGCAGAAATTCGGGTTTTTGGACGCTGATATTACCCTCGATGCCCGGCATGTGGTGATACCCAGGGTCTCCATCGATAACATCAGCATGTCGGTGCACCTTCGCGACAAACGACTGAAGGCCATTGCCAAGTCAGTACAATTTCGCCACCGCAAAGATGTTGTATCCGGCTCCGTGACGCTCACTGTGGCCATGGGGAAGCGACCTCACGTCGTTGCCAAATTATCGACCGACCGTTTCGATATGAGACCCCTTTTGCCCAAAGGGGCTGGCCCGTTCACCAAAAAGGGTGGTGCCACCCAAAAGGTGTTTTCAAGTCAACTCATATCTTTTGACATCTTACGGGAAATCGAGGCGGAGCTGGATCTCAATGCGGATCAATTGCTGCTCTACAGATTTGCCTTCGATAATTTTAACCTGAAAGCGTCCCTGAAAAAAGAGCGCCTGCATGTTAAACCGGTCAATTTCAAAATCGGACGGGGAACCGGCGCCGGGAGCCTCTTTATCCGCGATAAGGGCAAACGGGGCGCCTATATCGAGCTAAACCTGCGTTCCCGTCGAATCAATATCGCCTCCATGATGGCCAAGCTGGGCCTCGAATCCCCTATTAACGGTCTGGTAGACTCTGAATTCCATATCAAAACCAGTGGCCGTTCCATCGCCGACATGATGGGGGCCATGAACGGCAGTATGCTGGTGGTCATGGGCAGGGGAAAGCTAAACTACAAACATCTCGGGCTGCTGGGCGGAGAACTCAGTTCGGCCATGTTCCGATGGATGAATGCGGCAAAGAAAAAGAACTACACGGAAGTCAATTGCGGCTTATGCGAATTTCATGCCCTCAACGGGATGGCCCGCTCCTACTGGATGATTATCGACAACCCTCAAACCACCATCGTCGGCAGCGGAAAGATCGATTTGAAAACCGAGCAGATCGACTTTGTATTCGATCCGAACCCAAAGCATGGCTTTGGGATCAAAGGTGTGGGAAAGATCAGCCTCAGCCTTGGGGAGTTGGCCAACCCCGTAAAACTGGGTGGCACCCTGGCAGAACCCTACCTGGTCCTAAACCCGGGTGGGGCCTTAATTACCATTGGCAAAGCCGTTGGAGGCTTTTTTATTGCCGGTCCGTTCGGACTGGCTGCCGCCTTGACGGATTTTTCCACGGCCGGCGACAATCCCTGTCTTTCGGCCATGCACTCCATGAAAAATAAAGCGGCCAAAGCCGCCCGGAAAAAGCCATCCAAACGGAAAACCGGCGGCTTAAAATCCGATCCATAGCCCGGACATTGCACCAACCGGAGACGTCCATGCTCTGCGTTATTCGAGATCAGCGGTAGATGGACTACAGCATCACCTCGAAGTGACTTGATCATGAACGTCTCCGGTTGGCCCGCAAGGGTGAAATCTTTTCAGGTCGTTCGTCCGTTTTCGAGAACTACAAACTGCATTACGGACGAATGACTCATCATTCACACTGAAACACCGATATTGTTTCTTTTTTAGCCATTTGCTGAAAAGATTTCATGCAATGTTCGGGCTAAGACCAGCCTCGTCTCATCCCTTAGGAAGCCCTTAACTCTGTAGACGTCATGTGAGGCGTCTGCCCAGTGGCGGATTTGTCAACGCTGCGACTTGACGAATTTCGTTGAATATCTAATAACTATACCAAATTTTAATACAAGCTCAGGAGATACGATGGCTGAATTTGACTTTACCCGGGTAGGCGCAGTCCCCATGCCTCGCGTGGAGGAATTCGAAAAGATCATGACCGCTTACGGCAGGGATATGATCATGGGCATTTTAGTGCTCATCGCCGGTCTGTTCATCATTCGGCTGTTGATGAAACCGCTGCGCGAAGGTCTGGCCCGGATCATTAAAACTCCGATGGCAGCGGCCAATACGGCCAATGTCATTCATCTGCTGCTGCTGTCGGGGGTCGTTAGCGCTGCTGTGATAGAGGTGGGCATTGACGTCATGCCGGTGTTTCGATTGTTCATGGTCATTCTGCTGTCGGTGATCGGGCTGATGATTTTCTTGCGGCCGTATATACCAACGCTGCCCTTCAAAGTCGGGCAGACCGTCAAAGCGGCCGGCCTTCTGGGCAAAGTCGAGGCGACGACATTTCTAAACACACGGATCCGTACCTTTGACGGAAAGGTATTTTTCGTCCCGAACAGAACCATTCTCAACGACATCGTCATCAACTATCACTATACCCCGACCCGGCGCATGAAAATCGATATTCCGATCCGATACGACCAGGACCTGATGAAAGCCAAACAGGTTCTGGAAGCGCTGATGATCGAAGACCCCCGGGTGAAGAAAACACCTCGGCCGGTGGTCTGGGTGCTGGATATGTCCAATGGGTTCATTCGGCTCGGGGGGCGCTGCTGGGCGGACAACCTCAAGTACTGGGCGACCCGGGTCGATCTCCTGGAAAAGGCCAAGCTTCGGTTTGATAATGAAGGCATCGTTATTTCCTATCCCCATATGGGCGTTCACCACTTCGATGCATCAGCCGAAGATCGCGCCCTGGAAGAGCGGGCCGCGGCCGTGCGCAGATCTCGGCCTCCGACACCTGAAGAGGACGAAATGTAATGTGGCTGCCCCTTGCTTAGACCAATCACATATGGAGCGAGAGCATGAAGATATCTGCAATGCTGAAACTGACGGACAAGAACTGGGTCCGGAAGCAAAGCGGTTTTCGGGTCCGTTTCCAGAAGCAGGTTGACGGTCAATGGGTCCAGGACTATATGCCCGATCCTGAAGAAGCCGCCTTTGATTCGGATGTGGTCGCCTGGCGGTCGGCTTGGAAATTATTGCAGGACAGTCGGCCCGGAGAAGAAGAACTCATTAATATCACGGTGGTGGACGATCGGGATGAACCGATCCGGTACTATGCCACCGGGAATTTCGAAGTCTACAACCTCCGGGAGGGAATTCCTGTTGAGCCGATGACGGACAAACCTGTGGACGCACGTCCTGAACCCGAAGCGCCTCTTTCCGAGGGTCAAGTCGAGGCAGACGCCCGCGGATCGGAGGCCCAGCCCAGCAGCGAAGAATCTGACAAATAAGGTCCCGGTACCATCCCGATAACCGATTCCGGGCATAACCGAAAACCGCAACGACCAACCCGAGGGAGCAGCGACCATGATTCGATGTCCGAACGGTGGAAACCCGACCCACGTGGGGATTGTTTCCACACGGCTGGCTGGAACCGACGGGGTGTCCCTGGAATCGGATAAGTGGGTAACTGTTCTGGAGCAGCAAGGGGCCACGTGTTTTTATTTCGCCGGTGAACTCGAGCGGCCTCCGGAGCGATCCTACCATATGGACGAAGCGCATTTTGCCCATCCGGATATCAAACGTATTCATGACGTCACCTTCGGCGTCACCACCCGCAATCGGGGTCTTACAACGGACATCCGGAAGCTCAAATCCCACCTCAAGGACCATCTCTACCGGTTCATCGAAAAATTCGATATCGGTATCATTATTCCGGAAAATGCCCTGACCATCCCGAGGAATCTTCCTTTGGGTGTGGCCATTACCCAGGTGATTGCAGAGATGGGCATCGAAACCGTGGCCCATCACCACGATTTTTTCTGGGAGCGGGACCGGTTTACGGTCAATGCCATTGGAGACTACCTGAACATGGCCTTCCCGCCGGACCTTCCCTCGATTCATCACACAGTGTTGAACTCTTACCAGTATGAACAGCTCAGTTATCGAACCGGTATTTCAGCGTCCATCATCCCCAATGTCATGGATTTCGAAAATCAACCTCCGGCCGTAGATGCATATGCATCGGATGTTCGGGAGGCTCTCGGTGTCGGACCGGATGAGCTATTTGTCCTTCAGCCCACCCGTGTGGTGAAGCGCAAAGGTATCGAGCATGCCATCGAGCTCGTGAAGCGGCTTGGGAGAAAGGCCAAGCTCGTCATTTCCCATGCGTCCGGCGACGAGGGGCAGGACTACGAGCAGCGGCTTCAGGAGTATTCCGAACTGATGCAGGTGGACACCATTTTCGTTGCGAACATCATCGACGAGCAACGAGGGACTACGAGCGATGGCCGAAAAATTTACACGCTAGAAGATGTTTATCCCCACGCCGATCTGGTGACCTATCCATCCACCGTAGAAGGATTCGGCAATGCGTTTCTGGAGGCGATCTACTTCAAAAAGCCCATCGCGGTGAATACCTATTCGATTTACACCAGGGACATCAAACCGAAAGGGTTTTCCGTGATCGAACTGGACGGCTACGTGACCACGGAAGCGGTGGATAAGACTTTGCAAATATTGGACAATCCTGACCTTCGTGATGAAATGGTGGAGACGAACTATCGACTTGGAGTAGACCATTATTCGTATGCCGTGTTGCGCCGCCGGCTCAAGGCATTCATGCTGGAGCATCACTGGCTTTATTAGAACCTATCTTAAAAATGCGTCTAAGGATCCATAGCAGTGTTGCGGGTTGGAAAAAAATGCTCACAAACTACCGTGTATGCTCCGCTTTTTTACCACCCCGCGCTTTATCCGCCTCGGGTGGACTTGCCCTGAACCCTGATCCACAATTTTAAGATAGGTTATAATAGATATACTGAAGGAGACCTAACATTCATATATAGGAGGTTCCGCCATGACCGAAGAAAAAGAAAGAGCCGCATTCATCTGTGTTAAAGACACCATCGATGGTGCCTATCCGTCTTTGGTGCTGGGCATCAATGCAGCCCGGCAGGGTATGGACAGCAAGGTTTTTTATTCGTTTATGGGTCTGAATCTTGTCCTCGAGGGAGGAGCCGAACGGGCCAAATTTTTTCCTCCGGGGGTGATGGGGGCAATCCCCGGCATGAGTACCATCGCCACCGGCATGATGAAGAAAAAGATCGAAAAGGCCAATATTCCCAGCCTTGCAGATTTGCAGGAGGTGGCTCAGATCGAAGGAGTGGAACTGATCGCCTGTAAAATGACCGTGGACATGATGGAAATTGAGGAAGAAAAGCTCATTGAGGGGGTGGTGGTCTGGACCGCTGAAGATTTTCTCAAATTTGCGAAGGACTGTAAGATCTGTCTGTTCACCTAAATGAAGATTACGGAGGGAACGGATCATGGTACGTATGACCCAGGGCAGGGAATGGCTGATCCTGTTTGGCCTTGTTTTAATGCTGGCGGTGACGGCCGCTCCGATTTTTGCCGGGGAATTGCAGGCGCGTTCCAAGGGGCAGACCGTGTATGTGCCCGGCTATTCCCATATCTACAGCGGTGACAAGGAGCGGCCCATACTCCTGGCGGTGACCGTCAGTATCCGAAATACGGATCCGGATCGCTGGATACAGATAGATCAAGTGGATTACTATGACACGGAGGGGAACCTGGTCAGGAAGTATCTCAATCTTCCCATGCAGCTCAGGGCCATGGCGTCCACCCGCTTCGTGGTTCCCGAATCCGAAAAAGGAGGGGGCTCCGGAGCGAACTTTATCGTCCGGTGGAGTGCCCAGCAGGCGGTGAGTCCCCCGGTCATCGAAACGGTCATGATTTCGACCCGGATGCAGCAAGGGATTTCATTCACCTCCAGAGGGCAAATCATAAACGAGTCAGACTAATCGACCCATCGCGTGAACCCAGTAAGGCCCACGGGACAGAATTCAAACCGGTCGATTGATCATGACCTCAGACACGCCCTTTATCTAGTTTTTAGGAGATTCGGTATGGGGAAAATCTTCAATGAGAACCGGATGCTGATTCTGCTGATATCCTTCATCGTGTATTGGATTGTGACCCCTTTCTTGGAAGGCTCCTTTCTCGTTAAGATTTTAACCGATGTTTTTTTTACCGCTATTTTGATTGCGGCCATACATGCTGCCGGCAAAAACCTTGTGCAAACCCTGATCGCCCTGGCCCTGGCGGTTCCTGTGTTTTACGGCACATGGGAAAAATATGTCGAGCCGTTGCCGGACACCATCATCTTCGGCCCAATTTTCAGCGGTCTGTTCACCTTTTATGTCATCTTATTGTTGCTTCAGGCCATCTTCAGGTCCCCGGAGGTCGACGCTGAAGCGGTCAGCGCCGCTGCTTGCGTGTACCTGTTTTTGGGTCTTCTGTGGGGGGATTTCTATTTTATCCTCGAACACCTGGCCCCCGGCAGCTTTAACGTTCCCGACACTGCGGATACAACTTCATACCATGCCTTTAATTATTTCAGCTACGTCACCCTCTCCACCCTTGGATACGGGGAGATCACGCCGGTCACTAAGGCGGCACGATCTCTGACCAGTATGGAGGCCCTGGTTGGCCAGCTGTATATTGCCGTCTTGATTGCCCGCCTGGTCGGCATCTATAGCGGCCGGGCAAGCAAGCCCGCCGCTTCCCCCGAGGATCGAGACTGAGCCCGGCGGGACACCCTGGGCCATGGATGTTCAGGAGGACCGCTCTGTATTTACAGCGGAATGTCACCTCCGATAGAGATGGCAAGCATCGGCTTGCCATTTTTTTATATAGACCCTATTCTATATACCTCTGTTGGGGCGACCCCTATGACAGGGGGCAACAATTGGGAAGGATGACCGTGAAAAAAGGGATTGCAGGATTCATCACTCTGATTTTGGTGTTGATAACCACACAAGGAGCAGCCAGACAGCTGTGGCTGTCGGATCCGGAGATCCAGCTGGTCGAAACATCGATCTATGACGCCCAGTTCCAGCCGTTGAAAAATGAAAACAACATTTTCGTGGCGTTCAATATCACCGTCATCAACAAGACAGAGCAGGATCTGATCATCGACTGGAACCGGAGCCGCTACATTCACGACGGGCGGGGAAGAGGCCCCTTTGTATTCGAAGGGATTGAACCGGAAACCATCCGGAATGAAACCATCCCGCCGGATATTATTCCCCCGAACGGGCGCATGAGCAAGCGGATCGCGCCGTTTCGACTCATCGCGTTCGCTCCCCTCGGCAACCCGGGCGTGGGCATCGCCACAAAGGGCATCTCCGCTGGGAAGATCCCGGCTGGAGAAAACGGCATTTTTCTCGTTGCCCGGCAGGTCGAAAGAGACTTTCGGAAGAAGATTACCGTCCAGATTTCAGTTGTGTCGAAGCCATGACCGTAGATCGCGATCCTCGAACTAAATACCCGCTTGCCTTGCCCGGTAACGGAACGGTTGCCGGATCAAACCTTCCGCCAATACGGGTAGCGTAAACCGGATGCCAATAACTAAAATGACCAGGACGCAACGCATTGTGGCATGGATGGTCGGGGTGGGGATAACCCTCCTTCTGGCCTTGACCGTGGGGGCGCTTCTCGCACTTCAGTACATCGATGCCGATCCCCTTATCAAACGGGCACAAACCGAAATTTCCAAACAGATCGGCGGCGAGGTGGTGTTTGGACAACTCGACGCACGGTTGTTTCCAAGACCTCACATCATTATTCACGGCAGCCGTTTCACCATTGGCGACGTCGCCGCAGGGACTGTTGCTTCTCTGAGCGTTTTCCCTGAAATCTTGCCGATATTTCAAGCTAAATTTAAACTCTCGAAGTTGCATCTGACGTCACCGGCGATACAGATCGAGATGCCGAAACGTCCCCACGCCTCGGGGTCGACGGATGATCCTCCGCCACCTGTGGCGTTGCAGGACAGGCTGGCTGATATGATTACCCAACTGACAGCCGCAACACCAAACATGAAAGTTCACGTCGAAGACGGATATTTGCTCCTGTCTCAAAAGGATCGGAACCTATTCACCTTCGACGATATCAATTTAAGGGTGGATGTGCGCTCGCTTCGAGTGGAGCTGTCCTGTGCCTCCAATATCTGGCAGCGGTTGTCGATTCGATGGACATTCGATCCGGAGCTGTTTCCAGGGGGCGGACAGGTAAGCCTGCTTCAGTTCGAGCCCCACCGATTGAGCCCACTTCTACCATCGGCCCTTCCGGTTCATCTTGGCGAATCGCTGGTCAACCTGGACATTCATCTTCAACGCCCCTCCAAATCTCGGGTGCACGCCGATTTACAAGGTTCCTTACCCAAACTGACGCTGATCTCCCAGGATGAGAAACTGTTGATTTTGGGGGAACGATTCGAGGGACAGGTCGTTCTGGATGACGCTGAGCAGCGCTTTACCCTCAAACGATTGACGCTGGAATCGCCCAAGCTTACGGCAGATGGAGAACTTGTTTTGTCCAGGGAATCACCGAAAAAGGCATTTCGTGTCCATGGAACGGAAGTGGATGGCCCCGCGATTCGCAGGGCCGTGCTCTTTTTTGCCGGAAACCTCCCCGTGGTTCGTGAGATTTTCGATTATGTCCGCAGCGGTTACGTACCGGAAATTACCCTCTCGTCGTGGGGTAATTCCTGGGACGACCTGTCCATACTGGAGCATATTCATATCCAAGGAACCATGAAACAGGGACACATCCGGATTCCCGCGGTTGACCTGAACGTGAAAAACGTCGAAGGGGAGGCATTGATTGCCGATGGATTCCTGAACGGTTCCCGTCTGAACGGCACCGTCGGAAATACCTTCGGAAAGAAGGGGCAGTTGCGTGTCGGATTCAGGGGGACCGATGCACCATTTCATCTGGAGATGGATCTGGACACCGATCTGGCGGAGTTACCCGGTCATTTGAAAGGTCTCATACCCTCGACGGATTTTCAGACGTGGCTCAAGCGGGTCACCGAGAGCTCCGGCCGGGCTCAAGGACGATTGATCCTCGGAGAAGCCCTGGATGATATCGACACGGCCTTTCGCGTTGACACGCTGAAGATGCAGGCGAAACTCGACTTTGCGCGCTATCCCCTGTCCATTGAAAGCGGCAGCCTGAGGTACAAGGACCGGACTCTCATTGTGGAAAATCTCGTCGGGCGTGTTCAAACCTCCTCCGTGACGCAACTTTCAGGCGAAATGATCTGGGGTGACGAGACCCTGCTGCGGATTGCCTCCGGAACCGCGGACCTGGACTTGCGCCAGCTGTTTGAGTGGTTTTCAAGAGTGGACGGTACAGCCGACGTGTTGGCTCCGGTGAATGTGAGTAGCGGCCGTTTGGCCCTAAACACTGTATCCGTGGAAGGACCGTTGTTTAAGCCCCATACCTGGGAATACACGATTTCCGGCACGGCAGACGGAATGACCGTTCAGACTTCGGTCGAACCCGATTCCTTAAACATTTCCGGGCTGACCTTTACCGCCAGCCCGAACTCATTTTCCGTCCGGAAATCCCAAATCGACATCTCGGATGCCTCTTTGGCGATCGAGGGAGAATTGAAGGGCCGGCTTCCGAATGTGGACAGCCTTCGGGTCGGACTCACCGGCTCCATCGGAAAGAAAGGCTACTCCCGTTTCGGTAAGCTGATTGCGCTGCCTCCATTGTTGGCGATCCAGACGCCCATAACGATCCATGAGGGGGAAATTCGCTGGGACAGAACCGGAACCCTCGCGCTAAAAGGGGCGGCAAACATCGGCGGGGACCTTCAGCTTGTGGTCGACATGGAAGAAAAACCGGATAGCGTCGATATCCGGAAGCTCCAACTCCAGGATCACCAGTCTGATGCCACGGTTCGTGTGCATCGCCAGGGCGACGAGCTTCGCGTGGGATTTTCCGGGAAACTGGATAGGGCATCGGTGGCCAAAGTTCTGGACCATCGCCATGTGAGTGCCGGGAGTATTTCCGGGGACTTCTCCGCTCTCTTTCACCAAAGCGATCCAAGCCAATCGAAGGTAAAAGGCCTTCTCAGCGGAGAGTCACTGGTGCTACCGGTAAAGGGGCAAAGCCCATTACAAATCAAACGCTTCATGGTTCTCGGCACCGATAACGCCCTGACGATACAAACCATAGACGCCCTTTGGCTGGACAGCAGTGTTCAAATCAGCGGTCGACTGGATGCGACCTCCGATCGTTACCTCGCAAAATTAAGGGTTTTGTCAGACCGGATCCATTGGGACCGGCTCAGTGAATTCGTTACCTCCGCAGCGGCGGATACTTCCGGCGGTAATTGGACTCGGTGCGCAGACCGCTGGCCCGTCCACGCCGCCCTGGATGTCGAAGCCGATCGGTTCGTTTACGATTCTTTCGAGTGGCGGGCGGTTAAAGCCAATGTGGACATCACGGAACGCAGAATTAAAATTGAAGTCGCAAATGCCAACCTTTGCGGGATTTCTACACCGGGCCTGGTCGTCATTGATTCCGACAACGGGAATCAGGCGGATTTCAGCGCCACTTCGAGGACATCGGATCTGGAAAGTACCATGTCGTGCCTTTTCCAGAATACCGACCGAACGGACGGCAATTACCGTTTCAAGGGCGTTGTCCATGGAAAGGGCCCGGCGGGCACGTTTCTGGACTCCCTGGAGGGCAGCCTGGAGTTTCATGCAAGAGATGGGCGGGTGTATGGCCGGGGTAGCTTTGGTGTGCTAAAAAAAATCCTGGCGTTTATTAACGTGACTGAGGTGTTCGCGGGCTCCGCGCCCAATTTTTCGTCAAAGGGGTTCGGTTATCATCGAATACAGGCCATCGCCGACATCGAAGGTCCCCATCTGATCCTGAAAGAAGCTATTGTCGATGGGGACAACATGAAAATTACCAGCCAGGGGCAAATCGATCTGAAGAACAAGGAATTGGATCTTACCGTGATCATGGCGCCGCTGAAAACCGTGGACCGGGCGGTAGAGATACTGCCGGTGTTTGGGAAGATGCTCGATGGGCACCTGTTGACCATTCCCCTTAATGTCACCGGAACGCTTTCCGAGCCGGTGGTAAAGACGGTACCGCCAAGCAGTGTCGGACGGGGACTTATTCGTATTACGGAGAGGACCTTGAAACTGCCGTTCGAGATGTTCCAGCCGTAGACTGAACATTGAATGAAATCTTTTCAGTGTTTACAGAGTGATCCGCTTCAGATCAGGATGGCTCCGGTTTGCCGGGTTTTTTGGCATCCGTATCCAGAATCGCCTTTCGGGACCCTTCCGCCCAATCAATGATGCGGCTGACCAGCTTTTCTGTGGTCGCTGAATTGCCCAAAGTGGAGAGCCGGTCCTCATTTCTGAGCAACGTGTCCAGATAATGAAGGTCCTCTACCCCCCCCACCCGTCCCAGTCCTCGGACCGTGATCCTTAAATTCTGAAGCAACACGTTGACGTACTGTATGCTGTGGGTCCCACCGTACAGGGGCGAGTCCGGATCGCTATAGTCCTTTAAGGCGCTGATCACCACGGAGCGGGCGGTTACCCCGCCGATCAGGGATAGAAAAATATACACTTCCCGTTCCAGTTTTAAGAGATAATCCGGGGGCAGGGGGAATTTTTCATCCTTTCCGATATCGATCGCCTCGATCAAGGTTTGATGGATCGCTTTAATCTTATTGAAAAAATTGTTCTGATCTTTGCCGATCCGCCATGCCGTGTAATCCACCACCGCTTTGTCCAACCCTTCTTGGACTTTCAGAATTTCTTCCGGGGTGAATTCAAGATCGACGAGCTCCTGGTTGTATTTGCGAATCAGAAGGCTGCAGAGCATGAGCGCCTTTGTGTCCGAATAGCTGATCTGTTCGGGTTCTTCGTAAAAATCCGACAGCAGCGTTTTTACCGCCATTTTCGGCTTCTGCATCCGGGCGAGCAGGAGCTGGAGCGAATTTAAAAACGCCGTACGATCGCTATGGTGGACATATTCCCGGAGATAGTGCCATAGAAACTCGAATATTTTACGTTCGTACCGGGAAAATTCGGGCAGGATCGCCCGGAATGCGCCCCTGATGAATTTGCCTTCTTCATCAAAGCAGGTTTTCAGCATCTCGATCAGGGCTTTGGCATCTTCAATGCTGATCTCAAAATCTTTTGAGAGGGTCTCAAAATCACTCAGGTCGAACTTAACGGCTTTGTCAACGATTTGCCGCATCTTCTTTTTGGTATCGATACGTTTCTTGTAAAACGTCACCGCATTGGACAGTTTTCCATGCAGGGTGCCGAGAAATCCTGATTTCAGGTCTGATCCATAGGCATCGGCTTGTGCCTGGGTGAACAGATCATCAATGACGTGGTCCTTTACCTTGTCGAGCCGCTGCTCGATACTGTCAAGAATCTCCTCTCTCATTTCTTTGGCTTTCGGCGCTTGGTCTACGGACGTCAGAAAATCGGAAGAGACCTGGAGCCGCTCTCCGAGATCGTTGGCGTTGATTTTCTCGTAGTCCTTGCCGTAAACACTCTTCAGGATTTTCGCTGCCTCGAGGGGAGACCCGCCGGCATGCTTGATGGCAAATTGAGCCTCTTCGCTTTTTTTCTGGGTCAGTACCTCCTTCTCCTGATCGGCCATCAACCAGACCACATTGTTGATTTCAATGGGCGGTCGGATAAGCCGACCCTTTAATTGTTTGACGGAAAAAATCGCGTTATAGGCGCTCATATACTGGCTGATCAAAGGGGTAGCCGATATCTTTTTCACCATTGATGCTAACGTGTCCGGTTTGATCTTGTTGCTGATACCCAGAAGGGTGAGGTTCTCATCCGGCTCGCCTTCATGGTTTTGTATCAACGGGCAGGCCAGGTCTTTCCCCCCATGGTTCTGAAACCGGAGGGTCTGATCGGATCCTGCAGCTTCATGGAAGTGGGCCAGCACCTGGAGGGAATCCTGAAATCGACGGATTTCGTTTTGATGGTTTCCTCGGTATCGTAAGTACAACGAGTAGATTTTGTTATGATAGAAACCCTGAAACGCCTCATGTAAATGGTCTGCCAGGGTCGTCTTGGTCATCCCCAGGCGCACCATCATTTCGGCCGTCGACGCAGAGTCAATCGAGGTGTTTCCATAGATTATCTCGTAATCCTGGGTGGCATCGGCATTTTCATCATTCGGAAATCCTCGATATCGAATGAGAAGAGAGTGCTTTGTTCTCGCGGTTTGGTGCAAGATTTTATACATCTCCACAATACGGCGGAATGAAGCGTTAGCTGTTTTTCTATTCTTGAGATCCTGTTTATGGGTCAAATAGGTGGAGATGAGGTAGACCAATTCAATCATAATGGAAGAAGCGTTATCGGTGCGCTTTTTTCCGCTTCGATGGTTTCGGACATGAGATTTTTATTGTAATCGGTGTCGATCCCATGCAGAAGTTTATATAATTCAGACGCTTCCCCGTCTAAAACTTCTTCCATATTACTCATCGATAACTCCTGGTTGTTTCGTTCCAAACCCATCGAATCCATTCAATGGCAGACAATTATGTCAATCCGAAAGCCGCCGATTTGTATGGACCGGTTGTCCCGGTCTCTGGGATATCCTCCCGGAACCCGCGTAAACTCTAAAATACCATAAAATCTATCGACCTGGCCACCATCCCCATGGAGGTGCATCCGTCAATAGGGATATTTAACGCAAAGGTCGGGCCAACTATGACTCAGCATCCGCGGTGGTGACCGTTCACGGGGCCTTACGGATCGTGGCAATGGATTGGAGAGGGTTTGTCGGTAAGCCGGATTTAATATCCGTCGATGGGTGGGAACGCATCACCATGACATCGGGGCCGATGTCATTGCAGGTCGCGGAGCAGCTCTTTGAGTCGATTCGATAACGTGTCGGGCACCGGTTCCGGTTTCGTTTTTCGACATAGAGCGACGGTCCGTTTCAGAGTTTCAAGGCAGGCATGACAGCACTGGCAATCGTCCAGGTGACGTTCGATTTCCTCACAGCTCGCCCCGTCCAGTTCGTGGTCGATGTACTCCGAAAGTTTTTCGAAGATCGCCATACATTTTTCGTCGTTATGATGGGTCGTCATGGTCAAAGTATTGTTTCAGTTTGTCCCTTAAAAACATCCGTGCCCGATGAAGTCTGACCTTGACGTTGGATGTCGTTAGATCGAGTATCTGGCCGGTCTCCGCCGTGCTAAATCCTTCAATATCCCTTAGTAGCAACACCATCCGGTATTTATCCGGCAGGGTCAGGATTTCCTCCTTGATCCTGCTGGCGAGTTCTTCATTCAGCAGTTGATCCAGAGGAACAGACACCCAATCCGGGATTTCACGCGGGATACCGCCATTTTTCCCGGGAACCAGTTCATCCAGGGAAAGCTCTCGGTCCGGGGCGAATTTTGATTTCCGGCGTTTCTTGATGCACACGCTGGATGCAATCCGGTAGATCCAGTTTTTAAACTTGGTCTCGTACCGAAAAGACTTCAAATACTTGTAAACATTTAAAAAAGTGTCTTGCACCATATCCTCGGCATCCTGAACATTACCGCACATCCGCATGCCGAAGTTGTATATCCGTTTTTCGTACCGACGGACCAGTTCCTCAAATAGGTCCGGTCGGCCCTCGTTGATGGCCTGGATCAGATCGTAATCCTCGTCCCGCTTGATCGGTTTCTTCCGTTTGGTCTGCATCGTCCGTTTTTCTTGTCACCTGACAAGCCTGGCGCATTCATGTGGAGACGCCCAACTTGGGTAGAATAACCCCCTGGAGCAGCAGCCAGACCCCCACAACAACTAAAAACACTATGATTTCTTTCACTATTTTCTCCTTTGTATAGAGCTATTTCATTGGGTTGTCCACGAAATTCCGATCTCCCGGGTGCATGGACCTTAATGACCCTGAAGAAGTCCCAAGGTTACAGAAACGGCTCCTGAAGGAACCCTTTTTCTGTTTTAGGCGGGCCGATTTCTGCCCAGTTGACGCCAGAGGATCGGATTGGGTATGACTATGCATTTGTGTCTAAGGTGGTCTTCATGGTTGCACACGGCGCTGCATTTTCGAAAGCACCCAGACCCCTTCAATGGTGAGAAGATCTTTTGCCGAAATGGGATTCCGGGCAAACGGTCGGAATCCGACGAATGGAGCCTCGATGCCTATTTATAGGATCAGCCGCGAGATCGGGACAATATTGTTGGTGACCCTCCTTCTGGCCGTTCTGGGAAATTCCCTATCGCCCAGGGGCATCGCCTTGGTGGGCGATTGGGACACCCGCTTGGTCGTTGTATCTGCAAGGGCAAAGGACGATGTGGTGCATCGCGAGCTGGAAATCAAGAATCTCCAGACCGCGAAAGCGATTTTCGATCAAGGGGACCATCTGTTTGTCGATGCCCGCCGGGAGGCGGATTATCAGGCGGGGCATATCCAGGGTGCCGTTTCCCTACCGGTGCACCGGTTTGAGGAGCATATCGGCGATTTTTGGGAGACCCATCCCATGGAAACAAAACTGGTGATATACTGCTCGGGCCGGTTGTGCGAGGACAGCCATCACCTCGCCCAACTCCTCCTGGAATCAGGCTTTCAAACGGTTCGGGTCTTGACAGACGGGTTTGATCCTTGGATGGACGCCGGGTACCCCGTTGAATAAGCGATGAGGTGGTTGGCGGCTGCTTTCATGATGGATGGATTGACCACTTGGGATCCTAAAAAAGGTTAGAGACGAATGGCGAAATTAATGGCACATCCGGTCACTGAGATGGTGATGCGGTGGCTGCTCGGGCTGACATTTGTCTACAGCAGTGTTTACAAAATTGCTGCGCCGGCCGATTTTGCCAAAATTGTCTATGGGTATTTTCTGTTTCCGGATGCATCCATTAATCTTATCGCGATTTTTGTACCCTACATGGAGTTGGTGACGGGGTTGGCGATCCTGATCGGTGTTTACCCCCGCTCGGCGGCGTTGTTGATTATGGCCATGTTAACCGGATTCATGATCGCCATTGCCATCAACCTGATTCGGGGCATCGAATTTGACTGCGGATGCTTTTCAATCAGCGGCGATGATCGATCCGGGTCTTCCTGGCGGACCCTGATTCCGGACATCCTGCTTTTTATGATGGCCCTTCAGGTGCTACTATACAGTGGTCGACGCATGGGGTGTATCCGGAAAACTGGGAATCTTTGGCACAACCGATCTGATTTGACCTGGGGGTGAACCGCTATCCGGCGCCGGACTCGCACATGGCGGGTGGCATCGTCGGCCCCACCCGTGGCCTTTGGATTTCGGCGAGGGATCGTTGACCGGCGTGACGCGGCCCTTTAGCAGGAAGGGGTTGCCCATACTTTTAGGTTTGGAAACGGATTATGAACAAAAAACGGGTTCGGCTCAGCATTGTGGTTCCGTGTTACGACGAGGAGGACTCTCTGGGGACGTGCATCGAGAAAGTATTGGAGATCGAAGATGAAGAAACGGCCCTGGAGATCATTATTGTCGATGACGGCTCCTCGGATAACAGCTTGTCGGTGGCCCGGGACATCTCCGAGCGTCATCCGAACATAAATGTGGTTTCCCATGAGAGGAACAAAGGAAAAGGAGCGGCGCTTCGAACGGGCTTCCAACTGGCCACCGGGGATTTCGTGGCCGTTCAGGATGCCGACCTGGAATATGATCCTGCCGATCTAAAGCGCCTCCTGGAGCCCTTGCGGAGCGGGAAGGCGGATGTGGTTTTCGGATCCCGATTCTTATCCTATGGGGCCCACCGCGTGCTTTATTTTTGGCACGCCCTTGGCAACAAATTTCTGACCTTCCTGTCGAACATTTTTACCGACCTGAACCTGACGGACATGGAGACCTGTTACAAGGTATTCCGCCGCGATGTGATCCAAAGCATTTCCCTCCGGGAGAACCGTTTCGGTTTCGAGCCGGAGATCATCGCAAAAATCGCCCAAAGACGCCTGCGGATATACGAGATGGGAATCTCTTACTATGGGCGGACCTATTCCGAAGGAAAGAAAATCGGTCCCAAAGACGGATTGCGGGCCCTGTATTGTATTCTTCGATACAACGCACACAAAGCGCCGCTACCGGTCCAATTTCTGCTCTACTTCCTCATCGGGAGCGTTTCTGCGGTATTCAATCTGATGTTGTTCCTTGTCTTGTTCCACGGGGGGCTGGATATCACCATGGCCACCCCCGCGGCGTTCCTGGCAGCGGCCGGACTAAACTATGTGCTATGTGTGCTGCTTCTTTTCCGGCATACCGCCCAATGGAACTCTGTGACGGAGGTCATGATATATCTTATGCTCATTGCCGTTATCGGGTGGGTGGATCTGTCCGTCACGCGATGGTTGGTTTCCGCAGGGACCGCTCCGGTCCTGGCGAAAGGAATCGCCTCCCTGTTGATGTTCGTACTCAATTTTTTGGGGCGACGTTTCTTTGTCTTCTCGGAACCGGCAAGCGGACCATGGCAAACATAACGGAAGGGATGTTCGGCGACGCTGTGATGGCGGCTCAGGTTCGGCAGAGACGGTTTGAGGCCCTGCTCGGGTCAGGAATTGCGGCTTCTATAGAAAATAATGTTTGCCTTCTCATAGGTAATCAACCCTTCCGAGATGGCAAATTCGATGGTAGATAAAAAATCTTTTAGTTTGTCTTCCGCATCCACCAATTCGATGACGATGGGCAGATCTTCGGACAATCTGAGAATTTTGGATGTTTTGATGACGCTGTTGGCCCCGAACCCCATCATCCCTCGGAGAACCGTTGCACCGGCCAGGCCGTATTCCCGTGCCTGTAAGACCACCCACTCATAAAGGGGCTTGCCTTTGTATTTGTGCCTCTCGCCGATGAATATCCTTAACAGCGAGCCTTCTTCGGGTAGTTTCATAGGATCTACCTCCAGATCGCAAACCCGATGGCCCTCCCCAGCCAGACGGCCGTGAGTCCGAATACGAGGTGGGCGCCGACATTGATCAATGCCGGCAGGTAGCTGGATTCGCGCATCAATTCGAATGTTTCGTTTCCAAAGGTGGAATAGGTGGTAAAGGCGCCCAACAGACCGATCATCAGAAACACCCTGAGTTCCACCGATAACATGGATCGGTATTCCACCAGATACGACAAAAAACCGATCAATAGACAGCCGATCATGTTGACACCCAGGGTACCGATGGGAAACATGGCGCTTTTCGACAGTCCTTGAACGGCGCCTCCGACTACGTATCGGAGGATAGCCCCGATAAATCCCCCCATTCCAATCAGCAGTATTTTAACCACGTCTCCTCGCTTTTTCCACTGTCATCACCATCCGGGCCATATTTTGTATTGTTTGCTATTCGAGGGTTTTTGGTTTCGATGCCACATCGTCCCGTTCTTAGGAATTCGTTGCATGGGATTATCATGGTCGGAAAAACATGCTCCCCGATGCGTCGATTAACTTGAGGCGCAACTGGTCCTTGTGAAGGTAAAATTGATCGGCCACAAGAATATCCCGCGTGAAAATGCGTTCCAGGGATGATGGCGGGCAGGCCGCCATGGTGGAGTAGGACAGATCTATGGTGATCCGGTTCTGATGCACTGTGAATCCCCCGCCGGCAGAATTACAGTCGGCCTTGATGCGGACGAAGCCGTTTTCCAGAAATTCAATGGTATAGTTTTCCGGATGTTCTGGAACCGCCTTGCTGCCATCGCCATGTTTGGTTCCAAGCCACTTCCAGATCCTTCCGGTCAGCGGCATGGCCTCCGGCGGAAGGGTTTTCCGCAGTTGTCCGCCCTCGATCCGAAATCGAACGCTTGCTTTTCGGGTCGGACAGCACATGGCATCGCCCGGGCCGCGGGTCACCATATCTATCCGGAGGCTGTTTTCACCGAAGCTCAGAGACGTGACGCGGATACGATCCCCCAGGAGGACAGGCCGGGTCACCGTCCACTTCTCGCCGTCGCGTTGCAAAAGCGCCAGATTGTAAAAACTGCCGCTGCCTCCCGGATCTGCCACCAATACGACGGCCGCCGCGGGTCGGCCCTCTGAATTTCCAAACGCACGATGCTCTGTCAGTCGGACGACGATTTCCGAGGCAGACCCCGGTGCTGCCGGTTCGCGGTAAACCCCGTTGTTCAGAGGAGCATATCCGGAAGCGGTCCATTCGGAAGGAAATGTCTGGTTCCCGAATGCTTCCCAGATCAAGTGTTCCTGTCGGGAAGCCGCGCAGCCGAATAACAGGGCACCCACCGCCAGGATAGCGGCGGCGGATTGCAACCCGCCGATCCAGCCTCCATTTCGCATGCAGGTTCTGAAGGAAATTTCGGTGAATTTTCTGTATCTATGCATGTCACCGGTTTGGTGGGGTTACTCGCGGTATGGTGCAATGTCCGGATTTGGGAAGCTGTCATCGCGAAGGTGCTCCGATGGGATCCGACAAAATCCGGGTGACGATGATCTTAACCCCGTGCCGATTTAGAGTATGAGGCAGTCCGCCACCAGTTCCCAGAGGTATTTCACCTCCAGACCGGCCATGTCGTAATGCTCTTTGATGTTGTTGAGCTGACCGTGGCAGCTGTGGCATGGCACGACCAGCGTCTGGGCCGCCGTGCGTTTGATTTGTTCCATCTTTTTTCTACCATAAAAGACGCGCTCCTCATTATAGCCGGTGGTCAGGGTGCCCCCCCCGCCGCCACAGCAGACCTGGTTCATCCGGGTCGGATGAAGCTCCTTCCAGCCCTCAATGCACTGAGACAGTATCCATCGTGGCTCTCCAAAGAATCCGTGCCCGAAACGCATCTGCGCCTTTCTCCCATAATTACACGGGTCGTGATAGGTGGTCGGTTGGGTGAATCGGCGATTATCGAGTTTGATGCGACTGCTTTCGATATAGTCGATAAGCAGATCAAAGACGGTGACAAAGTTAAATCTTTCCAGAGCTTCAGGATAGTGTTTTTCCAACCCGGACC
>Ga0056119_1000074_pt1 | contig 24569 bp, 4 predicted proteins | sample WorMettaBAHAMAS1_FD_80076 | JGI IMG/M metagenome (GOLD analysis project Ga0056119, IMG submission 80076) | Marine gutless worms symbiont microbial communities from Max Planck institute for Marine Microbiology, Germany - Olavius tantulus BAHAMAS.1 ...
GAGACATTGTGGTACGCGCTTTCCATGGCATAGTCGTTCTCCCAAGTGTAAACGATATGCCTGATGGTAGTGTTACCCATGTCTCCGAACAACTGTTACCTATCTCCCCAGTCTATACAGCCGGCAAGGTGGAAGTGGAAAAATACACGGATAAGCTGCGCATCAAACCCGCCGCCATCCTGGACGGGAATCACATCCGGTTGAGCACGCCTACCGACCAGACCGATATGAACTATTTCGGCTTCACAGACGGTCAGACCGCACAGGTCAATAATTCGGTCGGCGACCTGGCCGATGACATTGTGGATGCCATGCGTAAGGCCGATAATGGCAGCGGCCCCGAAGACATTACCGATAGAGTGAACGTGGGCGCGTCCAAAGGGAGACTCATTGTTCAAACGACGGAAATGGCCCTGGATTCCGACCTCGTGGTCTCCGGTGTTGACAAGACCACCCTCGGCTTCACCGCAGATCAGGCTCTTGAACCACAAAAGAGCATCTACTCCCAGACCCACCAGGTGGAAAAGACCGTCATCGACGTGCGCGGCGGGGATGACGTGGTGCACGGCGATCCCGGGTACAAATTCCTCAATGTGGACAGCGAATGGGGGATCGATCCCGGTGATGCGGAGCAGGGCGGGGATATCTCAGGGTTGATCATCTACGGCGGCGACGGCAATGACGTCCTGTACGGCGGGGCCTATGACGACAAACTGTACGGCGGCACCGGCATCGACTACCTGGCCGGCGGCGGCGGATCCGATTACCTGGACGGCGGGCCCGGACAAGACCTTCTGGCCGGAGATACGACCACCGAACCGGATAATTATGAGCTCGTGGCGCGTGGCGGCGACACTGCGGCCAACAATACAGCGGCCTACGCAGCCGAGCTTCCGGCCATTACCCCCGGTACCGAGATCGACGGACTGACCCTGCATGAAGGCGATCCGGCAGACTGGTATGTCATCCGCACGCCGGATGCCGTGAAGGCCTTTGGTCCGGCCCACGCGGCCCAGTTCGTGATGGATATGATCAGCGTGGAGTTCGACCAACCCCATATGCAGGCCATGTTCGATGGCTTTGAAATGGATGTGCTCAATTACAATGAGCCCTTTAACCCGTATCCTGAATCGAACCGGTATCTTTTTGCCGCACGGGATGTGGATCCCGGCGAGGCCCTGGAGATCGTGCCGGTTGAACAGTATTCCGGCGTACCGGATTACTACCTGCTCAAGATTGAAAATGTGCGATCCTTCAGCGTCACAGCCATCGATCCCGCCATCACCCAGGGTCAACTCACAGGAGATGCCGTTCTGAATATCAGCATCAACGGGGCCGATCCCGTGGCAGTGACCCTATACATGGCGCCCACAACCGTTGGCAGCACCGACTTTGACGGCACGGAAAACAATACCGGCATTGACGATCTCATCGCTGATCTGAATGAAGCCCTTGTTTTTGCCGGCCTGGGCGCCACATTGACCGCTCAAAAGACATCCATCGCCACCGGATTCCGCATTAGCTTGACCGGTGCCCACAGCATGAACATCGAAGTCGAATACGCCGTGGGTGACGCCGCCGAAGAACTCGGTTTCCGCAGTGGACAGAACAACACCGGCAGGGCCCCGGCAATGGGGCGTTACAAGCTGGTCTTTTTGGATGGGCGTCTTGGCGCCACCGTAGATGTGGCGGGATCCGATGCCGACATCCAGCTGACCTCTACCAATCCGTCCTTTAGGCCGGCGGTCATTCCGCTGGGTGATATCAACGGCGACGGACATGCCGACTTCATTGCCGCAGTCAAGGATGATCTGACCGGCACCCTGAACAGTTTTGCAAAAATCGTTTTCGGTTCTGAAACCGATAGCGACAAGGACATCGATTCGGCAACAGGCGTCATTCTCGAACTGGCAGCGCCGGTCCTCTATCCGACCTCAGCAGATGAGGCCCAAACCCTGTTCGCCGAACCGGGCGACTACAATGGCGATGGCAAGGCAGACATCGCCCTGTCCGTGACCACCCCGGGTGGCCATGCCGTCGCCGGACTGGAACAGGCGGTCTATGTCATCTATGGAAAAGACACCTGGCCTTCCGAGTATAATGTCTACGCGCAGGCAGATTTCAGAATTGTTGGACAGGGCGCTTCCGGCAAGCTCACTGCGGTCCATGCCGGAGATCTGAATGATGACGGTTTTGATGATCTCATCGTCACCGAGGGGGACGAGGCGCACCTGTTCTACTATAACTCGGATAATTGGCAGGTGGATCTGCCGCTCGATGAAGACTTCAGCAATGGATTAGGTGACTTTGCAGTTGATGCCGACACCGCTGGCGAGACTGAAATCGACAAATACGACGACGGCATTGAAAACAGCCTCTGGCACATCACTAATCTGCGTGGCGGGGACGCCAACCATACCGGAACCGAAAGCCTCTACTATGGCCAGGATGGAGACAATACCTATAACTATTTCAACGGCAGTATCTCTGAGCGGACACTGGGCACCATCACCACCGTCGACATAAGCTTGGTCCCCTATGAGCGCGCCGTCCTGACCTTCAATTACTTTCTGCAGACCGAGGGACGTCCGGAGTTCTACGATAAAGTGACGGTCATTATTGACGACGGCACGGACACGACCATTGTCGCTTCCAATGATGACTCCCTGCCCAACGTTACGGTTCTTAAGGACCCCAGTGGTTCATGGAAGACAGCAAGTGTAGATCTGACTTCTTATGCCCAGGCGGACAAGATCATCAAGGTCCGTTTCAGCTTTGACTCCGTTGATGATGTGGAAAACGACTTCGAAGGCTTCTACGTGGATGATGTCCGGATCATTGCACCGAAAAGCATCACTGAAAGTGATGTCTCCATTACCGTCAACGGCTTAAAAGACGCTGCCGGCATCGGCAATTTCAATGGAGATGCGTATGATGATATCGCATTTGTCAGTGCGGGCAGCGACAACGTCACCATCTTCTACGGCATCGACGGTGTCATGGACACCGATGCTGATGTTACCCTGGCTTCCGCCGGCGTCGCTTTTGACGATTTCCTTGTCATTGGCGTGGGCGATGTCATCGGCGACGGTAAAGACGAATTTGTCATCACACGCCCCGGCAGCTCCTGGTTGGTTCCCGGCGGAATCAGTGATCTTGAAAATGCGGTTTATGACATCTCCCAACGTCTCCTTACGGGTATCGGCGATATAAACGGTGATGGCAAGCAAGACCTTGGCGCTCTGGCTCTGGAATCCAGCCCGGATCTGGCACAGGACGGCTCCAGGGTGTTTCACGCCGTGGGCCAGGTCTTCCTGGGTCATCCCCAATTGACAGAGTTTAGTTTCCCCACGCCAGACCTGGTCTTCGAACTGGACGATCCCACTTACCGGGATGCTGTGGGAGGGACCATCCCCAGTCACTATTTTGCCGGTGTGGGCAATGTAAACGGGGATACGGACGAAGGTGCCAGCGGTCCGGCGGACGATCTGGCGGTAGCCGAAAACCTGGGCACACACGTCCATCTCAGCCTGGGCAAGGTTTTGGAACCTTACACCGCCCCGGCCCAACCGGATGAGGACAAGCCCCTTCCCGACATCTACGTTTTTGAGCTGGCCAAACCGAGCCTGAGCGGGGCCGACACAACGGCCCATAGCGGCCTCGACCTGGAAGCCGATTATGTGGCCGGTCTTGACATGAACGATGCTTTCGCCCTGGAAGGCAGCGCCATCGGCGAAGAACTGTCCAAGGCCCAGAACATCGGCGACTTTGACGGCGACGGTCAGGATGACGTCATCCTCAGCGGTCCGACCCAGAGCTACATCTTTCTCGGTCCGGTTACCCTCAGCGGTCTGTCCCAGGTGACAACGGCTGCCGACTTCATCATTGATGCGGCCTCGTTGGGACGTCCCGTCGATCGCATGGGAGACCTGGATGCGGACGGCAATGCCGATCTGGCCTTTATTCGCCATGACGACGACGGTGGTAAGACGATCATCACCGCCATCCTCGGCGGACGGGTCATGCCCAGAAACATTGACCTTGATTCACTGGAGCCCTTATACGCCCGGACCATCGAACTGGGAGACACCCTGTTCAACAACCAGGGAGAGACCTCGGCGATGATCGCCAACTGGAGTGGCCACGTGGACGTGCAGACCGGAAGACCGTTCCACGATCTGGTGGCCCTGTCCACCCTGCCGGGTGCGACCAACAGCTACGGGTACATCTTCTCCGGCGATGCCATCAAAGGCAAAACGACCCCCATTGGTACCGGCGATGCCCTGGTCGACCTGAAACTATTTACTACGACCGTGGACGTGGCCGCCAACCGAGTACCGGTAAGAGCGCCAAATCTTGACCGCACCAGCTCAGACCAGGTGGTAACCATTGCCCCGGTACATCACTTTGACGGCAACACCGGTGACCAGGTGATCCATGATGCGACCCAGACCCTGCATAACATCCAACTTTCCAATACCCATGATTCCGGTGACGGCGTAGATGCCATTTACTACAATGGCAGAGGCGCGGGCGGATCTACGCTAGTCAAGAGCAATTCCGGATGGATCAACTATTACATCGGTGATCACTGGACGGTGCAGCATTCGCTTTACCTCAGCTCGACCGATACGGGTGCCGGAAGTTTTTTATACACCGTCGAGTTCGACATCACGCATACCTATCGGGGCGACCTGGAAGTCCGGTTGTTGGGACCCGGCGGTGAAAACTATCTCTTGTGGGGCCGGTGGGACGGCAGCGCCAACAACCTCCATATTCGAACCAATGTGACCAGTTCAAAGTCCGCCGGCACCTGGAGATTGTGGATTCATGACCACGCCGGCTGGGATCAGGGCCATCTCCGGTGGTGGACCATCGAGACCCAGTCCGCATCCCGCCAGATATGGTCAGGCGTCGATTCGAACATCAATTTCAACTGGGGGTACGGCCCACAGACCAACAGCAGTGGCCAGAGCACGGGTGAATACGACACCTTCTCCGAAACATGGGAAGGCTACATCCTACCCAAAGTGTCCGGCGGCACGTACCAGTTTGCCACGGTCACCGATGATGGTGTGCAGCTTTGGGTTAATAATACTCGGATCATCAACCAGTGGAACGATCACGGCGCGCGCTGGGACTATGGTAATCAAAGCTTTATTTTGAATGCCGGAACGTTCACGCCGATCAAGATGCAACACTATGAAAGTGGCTGCGCCGCATCGGCCCGGTTATACTGGAACGGTCCGGGCACCAACGGGTGGGAGATCGTGCCTAAAGAATACTTGTTCACGACGAATTCACTAACCGATTCGGCACCGGCCTACATCGTGGATGGCGAGACCGTCACATCGGAGATCGAGGTGCCGGATGGTGGGCCGGGCTCGGCCACGGCCTTCCCCATCAAGAATGTGTCGGTGACGATCGACGAACTGCGGCACACCGGGATCGGAGACTTGACCATTACCTTGATTTCGACGGACGGCAGGTCTTCCATACTGCACAACCAGACCGGTGGGGGAACGGATCATATTATCGGAACCTCATACAACAGAGCGAATACTTCGGATCTGTCCTATCTAGAAGGATCCGATGCGGTGGCCGGCACATGGACCCTGGAAATTAAGGATAACGCAAACAGCGATATGGGGTGGCTGAAAACGTGGACCCTGTATATCGAAACGGCCGAAGATGTTCCTGTTGAATCCACCTACACCGCGACAGTGGACATCCCCAACGGTACGATTACGGATGTGAATGTCCGTTTGGATATCGAACATGAGCGCATCAGCGATTTGGTCATCCAGTTAAAGAGCCCGTCAGACAAAACCATTACCCTGTTCGACCGCTACGGCGGGTTGGGCAGCGACCTGAACAACACGGTCTTCGATGCGGGTGCCGATCAATACATCTTCACTGGTGAGGCACCGTTTGACGAAAGTTATATCCCACTCGGAGATATCGACACGTTTGACGGCGATGATCCGAATGGGTCCTGGACACTCCTTGTTACCGATTACAAGCATGACGGCTCGGATGCGAAACTCAATGGCTGGGCCCTGGATATCCGTACCAATGAAAGGGCTGAGTCGATCATTCCGGTCAGCGGTTTGGTCAGCAGTAAGGACTCGCTGACGCTGACCGATGTGAATGTGGGCCTGAATATTACCCATTCGTCCCTGGACGACCTTGAAGTGTGGCTGACAAGCCCGGCCGGCACACGGCAACAGTTGCTCACAACGAACACCGGCAGCCGTTTTCAGTCGGGGAGTACTTTGTTTGACGATGACAACGCCGGGGATGCCTATGACGACAGCATCCTGCATACGGCGTTCGTCGACCTCAACCTGAGTGGTGACGATCTAAACGGTGAATGGAAGCTTGAAGTTCGGGATACCCAGGGGAATACACCTGGATGGATCAATTCCTGGTCGCTCGACATCGGAACGACACCGACCGTTTCCGAAATCGATGTGAGCGGTCTGCCGGACGGCCTGCGTGATTTGAACGCGATCGTCACGCTGGGAGATGATCCGGATAACAGCTATGATTTCGATAGGAGCGACTACAGCCTGACCTTGCGGGCGCCCGATAACACCACTGTCACCCTGTTTGCCCAGGATGATCTTTCCGGGAGTGCCCTTGGCAGCTCGGTTGTGGGGACGACCTTTGATGATGAGGCCCCAATTGCCATTGCTACCGGCGGTGACGAACCGTACACGGCCACCTACCGGCCCGTGGGGAGCCTGAGCACGTTTGACGGCATGGATCCAAATGGCACATGGGAATTGGTGCTCACCGACCACACCGGTGAAACCGTGGGCCGGATCGAGGCCTGGTGTCTGATCTTTGCCTTTGAACCTGAGGACGGCCAATCCATCACCGCCACAGTGGGTGGGGACATCAATGGAGACGGTCTTGACGACCTGCTGCTTGGTGTCACCGGTTTCGACTTATCGCCCAACCCGCAGCCCGATCCGAAGAACGGGTGGGCCTATGTGCTGGGCGGACGATACACACTGGCCAACTCCGGCAAGGGCAGCGTGACCGGGGGCACCGAATTGGCAGACAATACCGTTATAGCCTCCGCCTGGACCGTCTTCGGCTCGCCGATCATGCGCGCCCGGGCCATTTTCGAGTTGAGTGGAGCTAACAACAACCTGATGTTCGAGGCCCTCAATGAAGGGGCTGGATTCAACAACACGTTAATCCGGTTCGTGACCGGTCCGGCAGCCACCGTGTTTACCACCGGAGGCGGCCCGGGTGCCGGCGAGTTTGCCGCGGCAGCCGTGGATGGGGTGACCTACACGGCGAAGAATATCGGCATACAATACAATTCCGTCGGCATTATTTATGTGGACGACGGCTCCGTAACCGACGGAAGCGCAAAGCCATACTGGGATGCGGCCGGCAAAACACTGACGGTCCTGATCGAGGATGGTGTAACCACGTCCAACACCATCGTCAATGTTTTGGGCAGCTACAGTGGCAACAACATGGACGACTTCCGCACCAGCTTCCAGGCCACCCTGCAGACCGGAAAAACCGTATCGACGGTGAAAAAAGAATCCCCGGTCGCTGCCAAATATACCAAAGATATTTCAGACGAGACGATCGATGTCCTGATCATCCGCGTGCGAGACCGCTTTGCCGCGGCCAACGATGTCCTCAATGCGGTCCGGAACGACGCCGAGGCCGGTGGTTTCCAAGGCAATTATCGGATTTCGCTAACAGCCGAACGCGTTCTCAACCTGACCGACCATGCCGGATTCCGAACTTACGACACCAGCTTTGGGGCGGATGTCCACGCCCTGGGAGACCTGAACCGCGACGGGTATGATGATTTCGGTGTCAGCCGGATTCGCGAAGACGCCGGCGATGCACTGGGCGGCCTCCTGGTCTTCTATGGCAAAAGCCATTACGGTAGCGGCCCGGTTGAGGCCCTGGAAGCCTCGAATGCAGCCGACGTTCGGATCAAACAGGCCACGGCCGCCGAACTCGGGGCCACGTCGCTGGTCAGCACGCTCCAGGGTACGGCGGGCGACATCGACGGCAACGGGGTGATGGACCTGATCGTCGGTCAGCCCGAAGTCACCCGGATCAACACGATTTCCGACACCTACCAGTCCACCGAAATCCTCAGCAGTATCGAGAGGGGCAGCGTCTTTATCTTCAAGGACTTTGCTGCCATTGATTTCGGCGAGAGCAAGAGTATCACTTTACCGGATGCAGATCTGATCCTGGATGGTGAAGGCGGAGACGACCGGTTCGGGATGCTGCCGCACACGCCGGCCATGGACCTGGACGGTGACCGTATCCACGACCTGATACTGGGTGCAGCAATGATGGACGGCCAATTGGGCGGCACACGGGAAGATGCAGGCCAGATTTATGTGATATACGGCCGATATCGCCTGGAAGACATGCCCGTGACCGGCTACGGCATCCTGACCAACCGGACCATCACCGGCAGCGGCAACTTTCTAGTAGACACCGGCATCGGCCGCCCGGACACCTTCTTCGACCCGGATCTGGACGCCGACGGCATGCTCGATTCCACCCGATACACCCTGCTGCCGGGCGAGGGTGAAAAGTGGTACCGGTTCACGACGTTGGGCGACGGCGAGCTGGGCACCATGATCCGACTGACTCCGGCCGCCTCATCCGGAATGCCCGGAAGGTTGCCGGCATATGATGGGGTGATCCAGGGTGGTCTGGTTGATCCGTCCGGGACAGACAATGAATTCTTTATCGCGCCTGCACCCGGAACAGACGCCGATAGCTTCGACATTGAATTTGCCCCCGGCGGCACCAAGGGAAGTGAAGTCGTCTCTTACAACGATGTCACGGATACGCTGACCGTCACCATTGAAGAAAGTACCTCTACGGCCAATGACGTCATAGCGGCCGTCCATGCTGAAGGGTCTTTTCAAGCCATCCTGGCTGGGATCAGCAACACCGGTGCGGGAACCGTCTCCGATACCGACGACCAGTCCCTTGATCTGAGCGTGGTTCTATCCGGCGAAGGCCTGGACCTGGATGTCGGCCGGGTCGCGATTCTTGAATTCGATCTGTCGCCTTATCTGGCCTCTATGGACGATCCGGATGTCTTGGAACGGGTAGCGCTCTTGTTAACGGGCCTCTCCGGTGATTCCGTAACCCTGCCGACCGGCGTGGATCTTTTGACGGTGGTCGGGAATGACAAGCTTTTCTTCACGGCCAGGGATGAGAATGGCGAGCACGAGCTGTGGGGCAGCAATGGTCATGCGGCCGGTACCTTCCGAATTGACGCTTTGCTGGGTACGCCTGTCGAACTGATAGACGTAGACGGCACCCTGTATTTCATCTTGAAAGATGTCCCGGCCAACGGCACCACAGAACCGAATCAGCTCTGGCGTGTGATCGGAGACAACCCAGAGACGATGAGTACAGTCTTCGTGAGGGAGCTTGACAGCGCGCCGGATGGATTCGCCGTTGCCGGCGGAAAGCTCTTTCTGAAAATCGATGGCGGCATTCTGGTCGACGGAATGCCGGTAAAATACGAGAACAGTGCAGTGACCGATGTGAAGGAGATGGTTGAAGTCGGCGGCACGCTGTATTTCGTAGCTGACTATCAGGAAAACGATGCCCTCTTCTCGGCCACCGGTACAACAGCTTCAATAGTAGCAGAGATCGACGCGGTGAAATGAGCAAAATCTCCATACGTGTACAACGGCACCGTCGACATCGTATTCTTCTCGGCACCGAAAGACGGCCAGACAGTACTGTGGTTTGCCACGGGCGCTACGACCACTCCCGCTTACGGTGCTGGCAAAACGCTTAGGAACCCAGCCAACTTCACCGTGTTTAAAAACACGCTCTATTTCACAGCGGATAACGGCAACACCGGCATCGCATTGTGGAAGACAACAACCGGACTCGATATCACTTGGGTTGCCGACAACTTGATATTGAACGGCGAAGACAATCTCTTCGTCTTCAGCAACGGCACATCCAATCCGGTGGATGATGTCCTCTATTTTAGTGCCGACGACGGCTCCGACGGAATGGAGTTGTGGAAAACGACAGACGGTACCACCGCTACCCTGGTCCAAGACATCAACAACGGGAGCGGCGATTCCGGTCCGAGTTCTTTTGTGGAGTATGGTCCCAAGGTCTATTTCTCCGCCGACAACGGCAGCGACGGCTTTGAACTGTGGGTGACCGACCCGGCAAACAACGCCACCAGCATGGTGAAGGATATTGACGATAGAGTCGATGAGAGCTCGTCGCCCAGAGACTTTATCGTTCATGACGGGAAGCTCTACTTCTCCGCCGGCAATGCGACGAACGGCCGCGAACTGTGGGTAACCGACGGCGCGGACACGAAGCTGTTCAAAGATGTTTTCAATGGCCGCAGCGATTCGGGTGTCGGCAATCTTACACTCTTTGACAACGACACCGCGATGACCTCCGATGATGTCCTTTACTTCACGGCCAGCGAAGGCGCCGGTATGGAAGTCTGGATGCTCGGGACCGGAGTGGCGAAAGCCACCATAACGCCGCCCGGGGAAGACAACGACATTCTCATCACAAGCGACAGCAAAGAAGGTGGCTCCACCATTCGCTTCAGGCATGATGTTGATTTGAGTGGTACGGGCAACAACACCGCGACGACTACTTGGGACAACGATGAATTGACCGTGACCATCAACAGCGGCGTCATCACGGCGCTAGAGGTCATCGCTGCCATTAACGCAAAGACGGGTGAATCCGGATTGACGGCTGAATCCGCCGAATTAGACGACGACACATCCGGGACCATCAACACCTTGCCGGATAAGATCGGCGGAGGGGATTCAGGTAGAGGGGATGAGTTTACCGTTACCCTGCCGGGTATCAACAACGACATCATCCTTGTCAGCCAGGAACCCGAGACCGATTTCAGCGGCCTGACGGTCAATATCATCGACTACGGCAGCTACAATACCGATTCAGACGACACCGGAGCCTGGGATGAATGGCAGGCCGATGCGACCTACGGTGCTGATGTGTTGACCATCAAAATCAAAAATGGTGTGACAACGCGCGCTGACATATTCGCCGCTGTCGGCACAGAGAGCAACAAGCAAGATCCCGCCGTCATGCCCTTTTATGCCATAGCGGATGGCGGAGCCGCAGTGACAGGAGCGGCAGATCCTGCCGAAACACGAACTCAAGACGGGACACCCACCCAGGCGGCCATTTACTCCTTTGATCTTGAAGGAGATACCATCACTTTTAAGGTGAGTAGCAATGGGACAGCCACCGGAGATGGCAGTTCATACAATAGTGTAGATGTTCTAGTGGCGTATGATTTGAGTGGCGGCGACACTCCGACTGCAGACTATGCGGCAAATACCTTGACCATTCACGTTGAGAATGACTCAACAACCACCACCGGGATGATTGAGACGGCCATAAATAATGTGAGCAATTTCTTTGAAGCAGAAAGCGACGGCGGCGATGATCCCACAGAAAACGGTATTATAGGCGTCACCGGTACGACGAGCGGCGGTGGTGACGGCGCCATCGCTTGGGGGGTTGTCAATCCGGCAGGAGACCTGAACGGCATCCGCTACGCAGCCATAGACTCAGGTAGCAACCGCAATGGCATGAGGGTGGTGTACATCGACTACGGCACTATTTCGGGTACCACAAACGACGCCATGCCTGTCTGGGATGATGGAAATTCCATCCTGGCCGTCAAGATCAACAGCGGCTATACTACCGCCCAGAAGATCATCGACCAAATAGCCGTGTCCGGCGACAACGATATGCCAACCTTCAGGGCGAGTTTCGAGGCCATTGCGGATGCTTCTGGAACGGTGTCCGTCACCACGCCGGGGCATAAGACTGTCGGTGGAGACAGCAACGATCGAGCATCAGTGTCCATCGATTTCAGCGAGAGTGCGGATAGGGTGACCATTGAAGCCGTTTATAAAGGCAGTCGATACAACGGCATGGGGGTTTATTATCTGGATGATGGCACTTATATCACCGATCCAAACGACGGCTCTTACATCGCTCCCAAGCCGTATTGGGATGCCGAAAATAAGATACTGATGGTGTTTATCAAAACCGGTGTGACCACCGCTCAGGAGATTATCGATATACTCAATGACACCAAATATACCGACGGCAACATGGCCAATTTCCGGGATACCTTCACGGCAATAGGTACCGGTAAAACTGACACGGTACCCACGACGACCCCGGCTGACGTATCTGACGGCGGCGGATCCAACAGCAAATCTGCGGTGACGATTGACTCCCCGGATGATGACGACACCGTGACGATCACCGCCCTCGCCGAAGGTAGCAAAGATCCATACAGTGTTGTGTTTATCGACGACGGGTCATTGGCCGACGGTACGGACGATGCCATTCCTTACTGGGATGAAGCCAATGACATTCTCATAGTCAAAATTGACAGTGGCACGACGACGGCCCAGAGTGTCATCGATCGGATCAACGACTATGTCAGTGATTCCATGACGATCTTTCGGGGTGAAAATGAGGCTGTAGCGATCGCTTCGACGGGTACGGTCAGCGTGCCGACTGCCGAAACCGTCAACGGCACGAATGCCAGTTTCAACGTCAATGCCACAACAGGCGGTGGGGATGACGGTACCAAGGCCAAGGGAACGTTGACGATTAACGGTGTGAATCTGGTGATTACAGCAAAAGAGGTTGGGGAGGCCTATGACATAGACAGTATTCTCGTCGAAACAGCCGATATAGCGAGTGCCACCGCTTCCTATAACAGTTCATCGGATACCATTACTGTACTGATCGAGCAGGATGGTGATACCACCTTTAATGATGTAATGGGTGCCTTACAACTGCTGGATGCCGATAGCGATTCCACAGCGGATTATAACGTCACAGGCGGCAACAGTAATCTCGTATTTAATGGCGCGCCAACGGTTACCACCACAACGACAGGGGTAGCCGGTGCTGCATATATCAATACAACTCCGGCATTTGACAACGGAAAGAAAATAACATTCAGCGTCAGTAGAAGTGAGTCGACTACCGGCGACGGCACGGTAATTACTGTAGATAGTATATCCGTCGTCAAAGACCTTGGTTCCGGTCCTGCGACAGCTGCATTTGCCGGCACCACACTGACCATCCATATCGAAACGGATGATTCATCGACGATGGATGAGGTTGTTGCAGCCATCGAAGGACTGGATTACTTCTTTAGCGTTTCCCACGATGGCGCCGACACATTATCCACAGCTGAAACCTTAACCATGTGTGCCCCGACGCAAGCGGGCGCAGCCGGGACCGCCGCTGAATTCCAGATCACAGTTGCCGGAAATAATGTTGACTTTAAAGCCAGCGACGATGGCACAAACAATGGCGACGGCAGCATTTACAACGGCCTTGCTGTTTCAGTTTTGGCGGACCTGAATGCCGGCGCCGACCCAACGGCCAGCTATGCTTCAGGCACCAATAAGCTTACCATCCGCGTGGAAAAGGATGGTTCCAGCACAACAGCTCAAATGGCCACGGCAATAGAAGATGAACCGTCGGGTGACTTTTTCAGCGCATCTTCAAGCGGATCGAATGATGTTTTTGACAGCAGTTTCACTGAGACAACAGACGGTACAAATGAGGTTGCTTCCACTGCTTTACTCAATTTCGGCGGCGGAAAAACGATTACGGTCACAGCCGATGATTTCGGGACCGGCGGCGACGGTACTTTTATCGAGGTCATCGACGATCCGAGCCTACATGATGGTGATGCCGAAATAAGTTTGGCCGGGTCCAATTTGACGGTTTCCATTGATGCCGGCGAAACGACCCTGCAGTCCATCCATGATGCCATATAAGCCGCGCTCTTAGATTCTTACACCGCCGAAATTACAGGCGGCCTCGGTACCGATTCGGTCGGCACTGAAGGTGACAAAGCCACAGCCACCATTTGCCTCGGCGACACCGGCAGCATTGATTTCGAGGCGAAAGATGGCGGCGGCTCCTACAACAATGTGCGCATTTATGCCCTCGATGACGGATCGATTACCAATGGGACGGCTGCTGCAAACTGGAATGGGACAGACACCCTGAAGATTTACCTCCAATCCGGGTCTACACCGATGGACGAAATTGTTTCGGCCATTACCGGTGCCACCGGATTCACGGCGTTATTTGATTCCAACGCGAGCATCACCTCAACCATTTTGACCGTTCACGTTGAGAATGACGGAACAACCACCACTGCGGATGTTGCCACTGCTATAAATGGTGTGTCGAATTTCTTCGATGCAGACAGCGATGACGGAGCCACAGTCTATAGAGCGTCTGATCCCTCTCAAACTTTAACCCACACCGGTGCTGCCGGTCAGGCGGCGGTTTACTCCTTTGATCTGGAAGGCGATACCATCACCTTTGAAGTGAGCAGCAATGGGGCGGCCACTGGAGATGGCAGCGCGTACAATAGTGTGGATGTTGTCGTGGCTAATGATCTGAGCGGTGGTGACACCCCGTCAGCAGACTATGATGAAGGCGTGGTCGTACCGACAGGCGTAACCGCCAACGGTGAAAATGCGGGTGATGCCACTCTTACTCTTGTTCTTGACGGCCCAGGCAACGATATCATTGTTTCGGCGGTTTCGGGCAGCGGGGCGACCTACAACAATGTCAAAGTCGACCTTGTTGACGATCCATCAATAAACGTTGACTCGGCGGATGTCAGTTTTGACGATCCCAACAATATTCTCACTATCAAGCTCAATAGCGGGGTAACGACTGCGGCCACCATTCTGGATGCCATCAACGGCGATGGTGGATATCCCGGTATCGCTGAATTTAGCGCCGCGGAAGCGGGTGAGACGCCGCTGGATGGAACTGTCACCCTGTACTCGGTGGTCCAAAGCTTCACACGATCAGGCGGAACGGCTTCCTCCGCTTCCATTGCACCGCCTGAGGGCAACAATGACATTGTGATCTCCGCAGTGGAAGTCGGTGATGAAACCAACGACGTTTGGATCATTTTCGAGGACGGCCTGGAACATGCCGGCGATGAGACCGCGAGCTACCCGGGCGGTTCAACATTGACGATAAAAATCAAAGCCGGGGAAACCACTGCAAACGATATTCTTCGAGCCATTAATGGTGAAGTCCGGTTTGACGCTTATGTCAACATCACAGGGGGAACGACACTCGGCAATAAAACATATCGACTGACCACCCCCGACCTCATCACGCTCGACACGACGGACCTGAACTTTGAAGAAGGCACGGGCACCTACCAGCATCAGTCTGTGAGAGCGGCCACGGTTCATATTAATTCGCTCACGGCCAACACCTATAATTCCGGGTCCAAGACCTTGGCGGCTGATGCCGACGGTTTCCTACCGGATATTGATGGGGTTACTCTGACTGTCGGTGATCGCATTCTGGTCCAGGATCAGACAAATGCCGGCGAAAACGGTGTTTATGTTGTCACTTCCCTTGTAAGCGGCAGCAGCAAGTGGGTCCTGACTCGAGCATCCGATTTTGACGAGGTCATCGACACGGCGGATATCCCGGCCCAATTCGCTGCAAGGCTGGATACCACTTCAGAAACCACCAATGATGGTACGGGCACCATCGACACGGCTCGCGGGGAAACTGTGGGCGCTTTCCGGAAACTCGACAAGATCAACACGGTCGGCGGGGATGCGGATCCAAACCATCTGACGGTTTATGACGGCTTTGTCTATTTCGCTGCAGATGACGGGGTGACCGGAATCGAACTGTGGCGGGTCAACGGCCTGACCGGTGCCGTCGAACGGATGACGGATCTCAATCCCGGAGCCTTCGATTCCAAGCCCACCGCCCTGGCGATATTCAAGGACAAGAACAATAAAGAGTGGCTCTACTTTGCTGCCGACAATGGCACAGGAGTCAAACTCTGGCGAACAGACGGCACGGGCACGCCGATGACGGTGAGTGAAGTGCTCAACGACGTTGCCTCCTTCGTTGAACCCTCAGCCCTTGAAGCCGAGGGAAGTACATTGGCCGTTATTTCCGAAGAAAGTGGTGGCTCCAGAATTCTGACACTTGTCGATGATAGCGGCAACACCCAGAATGTGGGGCAGCAGGTGCCGATCTCCAATGCCTCCAGGCTGACCGACTGGAACGACACCCTCGTCTTTGTCGTCAGAACGGGCACGGGATTCAATCTCCAGACGACAAGCGCAGTTCTGGCCACCAGCCCCGACGACATCGGCAACCTGACCGTAGTGGGTGAAGATCTGTACTTCACAGAAGGCACGGACACCATCAAATTCTACGACCTGAGTGAAACGAGCGTTAAGTCTGTGGGTACCTACACCGGATTCGGTTTCGGTGAGCTGACGGCGGTGGACGGCAAATTGCTCTATACCGTCGGCACTGGCTCCGGCGACGTTCTTTACGTCCATGACCCAACATCCACCGATGACCCGATCTTGATCAAACACCTGTCCGGTTCCGCCGAGTCTCTGACAGACGTCGATGGTGAGTTGTTCTTCTCTCTGATAAGTTCGCGCGGCACCCAATTGTGGCAGAGCGACGGCACGGCGGAAAAAACCCTGAAAGTGACCTACGGCGCCGATAACCAGGCGATTGAATCCCCGGAGGACATGGTCGTCCTCTCCAACCGCCTCTACTTTACCACATTCAACAGCGACTGCTTGCGGTCCCTCTGGATGAGCGAACTGGACGGTTCTTGGAGCACCGGCGGACTGGAAACCTTCGGCATCATCCAACTACCGGCCATGACTGTCGATGTACTCTCAGCCGAAGGAGACGGGGTGGTGACCGTGGCCGATTTGACTGAAGAGGCCGTCGCCACCTTAACGACTGACACCGACCCGAGTGCGGTCGACCTGACGATGGTCGTCCGCGAACTGCTGGCCAAGGGGCAAACCTGGATGACCGTCCGATTGCAGAGCCAGACCCCCGTCACCCTGCAGAGGGCCGTGATCGGTGATGACGACGCCACCGGGCTGAAAGTGACTACCGGGGAACGGGCCGGTGTGGTGGCCGATCTATATACGGTTGAGGGACGCCTCCTCATCAAGGGTGAAGGCATCATCGATCTGAGCCGCTGGCCGGCCGGGACCTACTTCCTGAAGGTCTACGACACCAGCAGCTCCATCGGTACGGAGAAGGTGGTTGATAGTGAAAACTCCGAGATCAGCGATCCCACCCAGATCACGGCCGTGGGAGACATGGCCTACTTTGTCAGGGATCATAAATTGTGGCGCAGCAGCGGCATCTCGACGGCCGAAGTGAAGGTGGCCGGACTTCCGAACGAAAGCCTGGCCGATCCTGACAATCTAACCAGTGTGGGTAAAACTCTGTTCTTTACCTGGGACAGTGATTCAGACACCCTGACAGAACTTTGGAAAACTGAAGGGGTGTTGGCCGAAAAGGTAGCTGACCTGACGGGTGATCCGGACGATTCCGCCGCGGTAGCGGATACGCTTTATTTCACGATCGGTTCATCGCTTTACACGAGCGACGGCGATGGCGTGACTCCGATCAAAGGCCTTGGTTCAACGAATATCGAAGACCCGATCGGTTCAGGTTCGCTCCTGTTCTTCCAGGTGGATGGCAAGCTCTGGCAGAGCGATGGGACGGGACCGGGCACACACGCGGTCTCCACTGTTGATCCGGGCGTGACCGATTCCCAGGACCTCGTGGCCATGGACGGCTACCTCTATTACACGGTCCTTGAAGGCAGCACCGTAACCCTGTGGAAGGGTGATCCGCAGGAAGGTGAACTGGTCGGGGCCGAACCCCTCAAGGTGGATGCACTGGCCTCCGAAAGTGCAATAAAAGCTGACTTTATCGGCGTGCTGGACGATCATCTTCTGTTCACCGTAACCACGTCCGGTGGAGTGCAACTCTGGATCAGCAACGGCACGGGTGACGCGTTGCTGGGAGACGAGACCGACGGCACCTATCAGATTAAGGATGACATCGGCGGCAGCGCCGACTCCCGGAAGATCGAAGACGACCTGTTACACTTCACGGTCAAAGTGTCTGAAAACACATACCAGGTCTGGACCACGGACGGCACTGCTGGCGCTACGAGGCAGGTCATTGGGGACGACCCGGGTGTGGTCGTTGATGTGAACGACGAACTGCCGGGCACCATCGACGAGATGCTCGATCTGCGCGGCACCCTTTACCTTCTGACGGAAACCGATCATTACTCCATGCTCTGGAAGAGCGACGGCTCCGGTCTCGAACTGGTTACAACCTTTGACGGCAAAGCCTACGGCTTGACCGCGGTGTGTGATACTCTTTACTTCGCAGTCCAAAAAGCCGACGCCGTGATAGAAGATAATGATACACCCGAAGACAATTCGGATGATTATCCAAGGGATGCCTATGCCCTGTGGAAGAGCGACGGCACCGCTGTCGGCAACGTGAAAGTAAAAGATATTACCAACATCAACCCGGGTACCATCGACAATTTAACCGCCCTGGGCAATGAGTTGGTATTTACCGTGCTCAGCGTTGAGGATCCGGATTATGACTACAGCCTCTGGATCACGGACGGAACAGACATGGGCACGGTGCCCATTGCCAGTGCTTCCGCCGGGAGCTGGGACTACGGCACAATAGCTACCGAGAAGCCTAAGAACTTCCTCACCGTCGGTCGAACGCTGTTCTTTGTCTTCTAGGGCAAATTGTTCAGGACCAATGGAACCACCGACAGCACGAAAGAGGTTGAGGCCGGTGCATTCGCCTCTCTGACCGACGTGGACGGCGTGCTTTTCTTCACGCTGGACGGGGCTCTTTATAGGAGCACGGGTACCTTGGTCGATGTGCCCTTCACTGTCTCCGCCAAGGCGCCGCCGGCCGGAATGTCCCATCCGGATTCAGATCAAGATGTCCTTTACGGCGGCGACGGCGATGACACCTTGATCGGCAACCGCGACCATGACCGGCTCTTCGGCGAGAGCGGCGAAGACTTCTATGTGGTCGAAGCCAAGGAGATTCGAGACAAGGCTGCTTATGAGACCTTTGACCTGCAGCCGGCTGCCGAGTTCAGCGTCAACCAGCCCAGAGAAACGGACATTGAAGTGGAGATTCCGGATGACGGGCTGCGGGCCGGTGTGGCCAGGGCCCTGAATATCCCGGTGACCACATCCTTTCAGGGCAGACCATTGGTGCACGAGCCGATATATGCCAGCGCCATGTCCACCCTGACCGAGCTCCAGCTCAGCTACCTGGGCATCCAGAACCTGCGCGGCATCCAGTTTGCCAAAAATGTAACTGTCCTCAACCTGAATGATAACCGCATTATGGACCTGTCGCTTCTGGTCCCGGCGACAGATCCCGAGACCGGATCGCCGACCGGCATGGCCAACCTGGAAATATTTACCATCGACCACAACGGCGGCGGCGCCATGAGCTTTGACGGCGTGAACGACTATGTCGATATCATTGCCGATGTGTCCGAGATCGAAATGAGCGTCACCCTCTGGTTCAAGACGCACCGGACAAACGTCGGTCTCTTCTCCATGGATACCGGAACTCTGGGTGCTGAAGGCCATGACCGGGATCTTTACCTGGACAACACCGGTCGTCTCACAGCCCTGCTCTGGGACGGTGACGCAGCTAATTATGAAGCCCTGGTGACCGATAACACCTTCGACGACGGTAAGTGGCACCACCTGGCCTATGGCTTCAGCGACAAAGGCACCGGCACAAAGCAGCATCTCTATGTGGACGGCGTGCTCCAGACCGTGGACGTGATTCGACTGAGGGATGACGGCACGGAGTTGGGCAGAATCAATGACCAGAGCGAGGGCAGCGAGCAGTCGTCCAGCCTCAGCTGGCAGACCGGTATCAACATCGGTTACGCTCGGCAGGCAGACGACAGTGGTCTCTTCTTTGAAGGTGTCATCGACGAGGTGCGCGTCTGGCATACGGCCTTGAGCGAGAGCCTGATTCAGGCCGACATGACCAACGACTTCCCCGGCGAGCGGGTGTACCTGGTCGGCTACTGGAATTTCGATGAATCGTCATCCACCACAGCGTTTGACGGCAGTCTCTTTAAACGCACCGGTGTGCTCGGTGGCGGTTCATCATCCCGCAACCCGGTCCGTATCCGGGTGCTGCCAGAGGATAGACCAGGCTCTGATGGAACTTACAGCACCGCATTCAAGACGGACATCCATCACCTAACGGATCTCAACAGGCCCGTGCCGCTCACCCGGCTCAGCATGGACTACACTAGAGCCTGGCTGCCTGACCAGGCCGATTTGAGTCCGCTGGCCGAGCTGACCCAGCTCAAATCCCTCAGCCTGGATCACGTGGTGGCCAGCCCGGACAGCGATCCGGCCAATGCCGAACTCCTGACCAGCGACAGGGTGGATGCGCTGATCGGCAACAACACCATCAAACTGGCTGAGGTTGTGGACCACACAACAGACCATCTCATAGAGACCAAAGACGGCACGGTCCTCAACGTGAGCAAGGGCCATACGCTGGTTATCAGCAGCGGAAAGTTTGCCTGGAAACGGCTGCTGGTCGGTGGCGGTGTAGATACCGATGAAATAGTCAGCATCAGCCATACCGGCAACGATATGACGGTGAGTGCTTTTGGAAAGTCCCAAACGTTTAACATCGCCGCACTGTCCATCGGCCAGATTCTGTTCGATGGGGGTGACGGCAATGACACGCTTTTGACGGAAGAAAGCGTTACGCTGCCAGTGTATGCGGTTGGCGGCGACGGTAACGACCACATCACGGGCGGTTCGGGCGACGATTATATCTTCGGCGGTGACGGGAATGACAATCTGACGGGGTCAGACGGGCATGATGTGATCACCGGGGGCCAAGGCGACGATACCCATAACTTCGAAGATGACTGGGGTCATGACACCATTAATGAAAATCCGAACGGCGGAACAGATACCCTGGATTTCGCCAGTGTGACCCGTAATCTTGCCATCAACCCGGGTGGTACCACTGAGGACGACAACGGGAATACCGCAAAACATCAAATCAATGCCTTTGAACGGATCATTGGCGGCACCGGCACCGATACCCTGCGCCTGGTTCGCGAGACGGCAGATTCCGTGAAACTGGCCGGTTCCACCCTGACCTGGAATAATGTAGCCATCGCCTTTGAGGAAAAGGAAGATCTCTACATCAAGCTCTACGATACCGGTGAGAATCAGCGGGTGGGCGTGGTGGATATTACCGATGTTGTGGACGTTGCCGGGCATAATCTTGTTATTGAAGCCCAATCGATTGCCATACAGGATCAGGTGGCGGCGGATAACATCTCCCTGAGCGCGAGCTATCTCCTGAATATCGAGCAGGATATGGAGGTGCACAACGGTCGGGGCGACATGATCCTGCTGCATGCCGGGCAACTCCGGATGGAAGTGGACAAGGGAGTGGGAAGCCCCATCCAGCCGGTATACACCCAGGTGGATACGCTGGAAGCGGCCACTTTGGGCGCTGCAGGTATCTATGTCACGGAAGTGGACGGGCTCGCTGTTGGAGATGTGGATATGAGGACGGCAGATGTGACCGACAACGACAAGGGGCTCCATACCGGCGCCGGCGGACGGGTTTCCCTGACCAACCTGGCCGGAGAGATGACGGTGGCCGAATACACGACCGCTGCCGCCAGCACGCGGGTCACGACGGATGTTGAACTCATCGGTGCCTTTGACACCAAAGTCCAAACATTGACTGCCACACAAAACGGAGCGCTGGTCGTGGACGGGGTGACCGTGGCGGTGGGTGATCATATCCTCGTCAATCTGCAACCAAACACCGAAGAAAACGGAATTTACACGGTGGTGGATACCGGAAGCGCCACTGAAGCTTGGATCCTTAAAAAAGATGCCATGATAGCTGCAACGGGTGGACGGATTGTCTTGTCTACGGAGAAACTCGATATCCAGGGCGATATCCGCAGTTGGCGCGAAACCGACGGGCAGCCATACCGAGGGACCCTGGTCCTGCAGCCGCTGTCCGTCGACACAGACATTGACGTAGCGCTGGATGCCCCATTTTTCACCTTCTCCCTGAGCGGGAGCGAGCTCGATCATCTCATCGACGGATTCGACTACGGCGACTACGGCCGTGCCCTGGTCAACGGCGAGCTGGTGGAGACGCCAGGTCGCGACGGAATCAGCATCGTCCGCATCGATGGCAGGCATGCAATCTATATCGGTACCTACTTCTTCAAAGATTCTGTGACCTTCCGAGCGCCTGTGCCGGGTGGGAGTTTCGATGTATTGGGCGAGCTTCAGACGCCTAGTTCTGCTACCGATGTGGAGAAGGTTGAAGTTGAATTTATCGGCCCATAATTCTTGTGATTTTTTCTCTTTTTTATAGAGAATTCGGTTGCGTTTTACGTTCAACCAACATAGTGTAGGTGTACCTGCCTACTAATTCTATGTTGTTGCTAGTCATAATATTTTTGTAGTTATTGCAGCCTACCACCGATAAGGATCTTGGTTTTGAAGCCTTCAGAACATAAAGATTCCTTTGGCCTTGAAAACTTGGAACAGCGGGTCATGCTTTCTGCTGATCCACTGCTTGGGACCGCGGTCACCGGTGCGCCCGACAGGCTGGAAAATCCACTGGATACACTGCCCAAAGCTTTTCCGGCGGAAGAAATTCTTCTTTATGAGAGTGATCCCTCCAACGAAGACCATTCTTTTGAGTCACTAACATACGATCCTTCGGAACAACTCGAGGACATCTTTTCAGGGCTGCCTGAGCAGAATCTCTTTGCCGAAGATGAAAGCGAAGAAATACTTCCAAATGTAACACCGGCTCAGGACGTTTTCGATGCACAAGACAAATCCGAGCTGCCGGCGGAAGATGACCGGCAGCATGACGTCACCGTTCCCGATCACCATCCATGGAGCGACACCGAGGAATCCGGCGCCGCCTCTCTGACAGGCCCGTATGAAGTTTTGGATACGCGCCTTCAGACATCGGTATTCGATTATTCTGGAGATGCGCGGGCTCCTCCCGGCGAGTGCCGCGTTGAGACATCTACCAGTAGTTCATCAGCAGAACCGGGGGGCGACGTTTATCCCGACTCCGGTACCATCCTCGAGATTTTCAACTTGCGCCCGATCCGTGATGGAGAGGTATGTCTTGAAATCCGGGCTGATGGAGCCGACGGGCAACCTATTGTTTTAGTAGGGAGAACCATTGCCATCGGCGAGGTACGCGCTCCTTTGCCGGAAAGTGACAGCCTCTCTATACACGCCGGTGCAATCACCGTTGCCGGGGAGATCGACTACACCGGCAATGTTGAATTTGACGCCGGCAAGCTGGATATCCACGCACCGATGACGGCGGCCAACATCTTCCTTGCTGCCGACACCATCAAGATAACATCAGAGATACAGAGCCGGGATGGCGGCACCCTCGTCCTGCAGCCACGGGATGATACGGCGAGCATCGGTATTGCCGATGGCACAGCGGGACAGTTCCACCTTTCCACCGCGGAATTAGACCTCATTGATGGAAATTTCCAGCGTATTCTCATCGGACGGGAACAGGGGAGCCATCTTTTTACTATCGGATCCTACACCTTTCACACTTCGGTTACGTTTCGCGCTCCGTTTTCCGGAGGTGAATTCAATGTCTACGGTCTCGTTCGAACGGATTCTACCGATGGGGATGAGGCGTCACTGACCTTCCACGGCCCCGGCCATACCATCACCCAGCACACAGACACGGTCACGACTGGCGTCGAGATCTTCCTCGATGACAGCGTGATTGCCGCAGAGGATGCTGCCGGCGCCATGGGTTACGGCGCCGTTTACTACGATACCACCGGTGGTGGCGCCAGCACCTCCGGGGCCGATATCATCATTACGGGCAACGTGGACGGTCAAATCCTTCCCAACAGCGCCTACAATGATATGGATGTGTTCGTCGTCGCCGACCTTGCCAGCGGTGATCCCGTCTATGCCGAATTTTCCAGCACCTTGAACCGACTGACCATTCACGTGGACCCAGGGGGGACCTCCACCACGGCGGGTGTGGCCGCAGCCATCAACAACGTCTACAATTTCTACGATGCGTTGAGTGATGATACCGGCAGTGACGGTTATGGCATCGTTAATTCGGCATCAACGAATCCAGGTGTCACCTCCAATGGCAGTACCACCAGCCTGGCCGTCGGCGCCTTCACCCTGGCCGGGGACACCATCACCTTCGAGGCGGGCAATCCCACCACTGCCGAAGCCTTCAACGGGGCGGGTGTGTTTATCACGGCAGACAGCGGTTCGGCGGCCGGTTCGGCCGAATATTCAATCGGGGACAATCTGTTAACGGTCCACATTCAGAGCGGGGTGACGACCACATCCCAGGTGGCGGCTGCCATCAACGATGTGTTTAATTTCTTTGATGTCGCCGGCGGGGATTCCGATGCAATCACATTGAGAAAATCCTATCCCTTTGTCACTGTATAGACTGGGGAGATAGGTAACAGTTGTTCGGAGACATGGGTAACACTACCATCAGGCATATCGTTTACACTTGGGAGAACGACTATGCCATGGAAA
>Ga0056119_1000077_pt1 | contig 23997 bp, 25 predicted proteins | sample WorMettaBAHAMAS1_FD_80076 | JGI IMG/M metagenome (GOLD analysis project Ga0056119, IMG submission 80076) | Marine gutless worms symbiont microbial communities from Max Planck institute for Marine Microbiology, Germany - Olavius tantulus BAHAMAS.1 ...
AGGCGAGAAGACGAAGGAAAGGGGCACGCCTTTAGGACCGATGATGGTTTTGGTGATGCCGTGCATTATGGCACGGGGATTGGTAATGCCACCCGAAAAGGTAGCGGCTATGGTGATGCAAGGCGAGAAGACGAAGGAAAGGGGCACGCCTTTAGGACCGATGATGGTTTTGGTGATGCCGTGCATTATGGCACGGGGATTGGTAATGCCACCCGAAAAGGTAGCGGCTATGGTGACGCTAGACGAGAAGGTGGTGGAATAGGCCACGCTTACCGAGAGGGCAGCGGAGACGGTAAAGCTTTACGCTATGGTGCCGGGGATGGTAACGCTTATCGGGGTGGCAGTGGAGAAGGAGATGCCAAAATTTATGGTACTGGTAAAGGAAATGCCAATCGGTATGATTCAGGTAGGGGTAACGCTATCCGACAAGGACCTGGAGATGGTAACGCCGAGCGCAGCGGGTCAGGTTTTGGTGATGCCCGCCGGGAAGATAGTGGTGCGGGCAATGCCACGCGGGAAGACGATGGCGAGGGTTCTGCTTATCGGACTAACGATGGTGCTGGCGATGCTATACGCTCCGGCAAGGGAGAAGGTTATGCCCACCGGGACGGCCTTGGCACGGGCAATGCAATCCGACGCGGTAAAGGAAGGGGTAATGCTGCCCGTTATGGTGATGGTGCGGGTACTGCCAATCGATATGGCTCTGGCTATGGTGACGCTAACCGCATGGGCGATGGCACGGGTGATGCCATACAGGATGGTTCCGGCGATGGCAATGCCAATCGTGATGGTAACGGGATCGGTGATGCTAAACGAGATGGAGAAGGCAATGGCGATGCCAGGCGTGATGGTAACGGGACCGGTGATGCTCTACGAGATGGAGAAGGCAATGGACACGCCTATCGGCTTGGCAACGGAAGGGGCAATGCTGAAAGAACCGGAGCCGGAGCCGGAAAGGGCTTTGCCAAAAAAGGAGTGGTGAAGCAGATTACAGATTTTTTCCGAGGGTCGAGTTAAAATAAAAAAGGAGATAACCATGTTAAGCTTGTTAGGTAGTTTGCTCGGGTTCGGAACCTCATTTTTGCCAAGAGTACTTGACTTTTTTCAGGACAAACAAGACAAAAAGCATGAATTGGCATTGATGGAACGTCAGCTATCGCAACAAATTGAACTCGGCGAACTGGCATTAAAATCACGGCATATAGACGCCGACATTGCAGAATACGATTCTATCATGAAGCATAGTGCCAGTCTTCAGCGCAAGTCAAGCCAGTGGGTTGTTAACTTGGCGGCCACAGTGCGCCCTGTTATTACATACCTGTTGTTTCTTGAGTTTTTTGTGCTGACATGGCTTTACGCGTTAGGCTGGCTCGATGGCGGTATGTATGTATTGATTTGGAGCGAAGAAATCCAAGCAATCTGGGCCGCCGTTGTTAGCTTCTGGTTTGGGAGCCGGACCTTTGCAAGGGCGAGTAAAACGTAAGTATGCTTTACGGGGAAAACTTCTCACGCGTTGTTTTGTATCCTTCCATATCCTAAAAACTTTTTTCTAACAATAGGAGGCAAAAAAATGAAACGAATTTTGATTATAGTATCCTGTTTTGTTATGAGCTTAGGCATTATTGGAAATGCTTTTGCGGAAGATATCCCAGAGGATATTATGAAAATTATTAACATAAATGCTGAAAAAGAATATTCCCAATTGCCCTTTTTAAAGGAGGAATTTATTGAAAATGAAATCAAGGCCTATAAAGATGTAAAAAACTTTAAAGACCCGACAGTCCCCAAAAAGGTTGTTGATAGTGCTATGGAACGAGCTATAATATACTTCCCCTATTATTACGGCGTACAAAAAGCGTTTATTAAAAGAGAACTCAAATATTACAAAAAAATTATACATTACAATAATACAGCAATTATCAATGATATCATAGTTCCCGATAATATTATCGACAAAATGATAGAACGAGGCATAAAAACACACCCTTTTAATCCCCGTTCACGAAGGACTTTAACTGCGAATGAAATGAGATGCTACAAGGAGATAAAAAGCTTTAACGACCCAGCGGTTCCCAAAAGTATTGCCTATAAAATTATAAAAAAGGCAGCAGAAAAATTCCCCTATAAGTATGGCCTACAATAAAGTTACATTAAGGGGGAAATCAAAGCCTATAAGGGTGTAGAGTAAAATTAGCAAAAGGGGTATGGAAGGATACAGAACAGTGCGTGAGAAGAACCATGTATGGAAGTGTAATTCGAGGTGAAGCATACCAAAAACAATTTAATTTTAAATGGAGGGACTCTTGTGCAAAAAAAACACCGGCTCAATTGATGATGCACTAAAGCTAATCGCCGCATTTGAAGGATTCAGTGCCACGCCTTATCTTTGTCCAGCGGGTGTTCCTACTATCGGGTACGGCAGCACTTATGACCCGCATGGCTCCCCGGTAACGATGAGGTCCCCGGAGATTTCACGATAACGGGCCATGTCTTGGCTTGAGTACGAAGCCATATGGGCGCAAAAGGCTATCCTACGATTATGCAAAGTGCCTCTAAGTTACTACCATCTGAACGCGCTGGTCTCCTTTGTTTACAATGTCGGTTCCAGTGCGTTTCAACGTTCAACGCTACGGCAAAAACTTAATCGTGAAGACTACGATGGAGCCGCCCGGGAATTCCCTCGGTGGCGGTTCGCCGGTGGCCGGGTCTTGCCCGGCCTGGTCCGGCGGCGGCAAGCCGAACAAGAATTATTTATGGCAGAAGAACAAATAAACTTTTAAAAGGTGGTTATATCATGAAAATTTTGCAAGGAAGACTCATTTACGTAAGATTCGACAAGTTGATAACAAAGGCTAAACTACCTGTTGTGGTAACTTTTACAAGTCGGTTTTGCGGCCCATGTCAATCGTTCAAACCTGTCCTCAAAAAGGCTGAAAAAACCATGAAAGGTCAATGTACGTTTCTATTGGTAGATACCGACCACAGCGGGGTCTTAAACGGAAGATATAGCCTCGGTGGGGTACCTACAACAATATTGTTTATTGGCGGCAAAGAAATCACTCGCATTCCAGGATACCGTGATTTGGGGACGCTTTTGCGCTGGATTGGAAACCATATCCCAAAACCTAAGTCTAAGTTTAAACCGAAATCCAAGCCTAAACCAGAACCTAAACCAGAACCCAAGTCAGAACCTAAGCCAGAATCTAAACCAGAACCCAAGCCAGAACCCAAGCCAGAACCTAAGCCAGAATCTAAACCAGAACCCAAGCCAGAACCCAAGCCAGAACCTAAGCCAGAATCTAAACCAGAACCTAAGCCAGAATCCGAATATGACGAAAATTGTCCGGACGGCATTTGTACGCCGATAGAAGGATACCAACCTTCTTTTTTCCAGCGGCTATGGGAAAGCATTAAGGAGTTTTTTCAAAACCTGTTCTAAACAAAAAAAGGAGGCACAAAAATGAACACCCCCTAGAAAATTAAAACGGTCGAACTATCTCCTACCGACTATAACGAATTATGTGAGGGGAGAGAGTGGATTCAAGCCGACAACTGGGACTACATTGTTGTCTTACCAAAAGATGCTGTAAAAAAAACCTATACTCTTATTGGTGACATGACAGGTTCTCTGACAGTAACTGGCAAAGGTGACGGCAATGTATTGCGGGACGGGAGTGGCAGTGGGAACGCCATTCGTGACGGAGCCGGAAACGGTAACGCCATGCGTGGCGGTCTCGGGGACGGAGATGCACAGCGCAAAGGAGAGGGAGATGGTTCCGCATGGCGCTACGGAGACGGTAAGGGGGACGCTACCCGCGATAATGGGAGAAAAAAGACATGAGAGAAATCATTGAACTAACTCCTGAAAAATATAAAAAAAGAGTTAACGGGCAAATGGCTCTTCGCGAAATGCTCGATGGTAAACCATTAACAATTAAGAGTCTTATAGCTGATGGTTATGATTATGTAATTAAAATTCCGAAAGGAACCCCAAAAGAAGATTACGTCCTTTCCGGGGACCAACCCGGGTCAATTACAGTAACCGGAGACGGTGACGGAACTGCCATACGTTATGGTGATGGCAGCAGAGACGCCACTCGCAAGGAAAAGGGGAATGGAGACGCCTTCCGTGGGGGTCCCGGCGATGGCGCCGCAATCAGGAGTGGCGATGGTTGTGGTACTGCCCGGCGTCATGGTAATGGGGTCGGGGATGCCATTCGGGTTGGCCGCGGCATGGGTAGCGCAATCCTGGTAGGTGATGGAGATGGTAATGCTCTTCGGGATGGCAATGGTAAAGGTCACGCGTGGCGTTACGGAGACGGAGACGGAGACGCAGTGCGACGTGGAGACGGCCCTGGTAGCGCACGGCGCGAAAGAAATGGAGACGGGAATTCATAAGGAGAGGCCGTGCGGCTACCCCCAGAGAGGCCGCTGGTTTGACAATTTCGTCTCAACCCGTACATAAAAGCAGGGGGAAAAATGCACCCTTTCAAAATTCACGGCGACCTTGTAGAATGGTCTCCTACTGGTTATATGACAATTATTGGTGTCGACCCAGGGTTAAGCGGAGCAGTAGCAATCCTCACGCACGTCACGGATCACGACAAGCTCACCGAGGGCAACAACAGCCTGGACATTTTCGACATGCCAGTGCATCATCTCAAGCGAGGCGGCAAAAATAAACGCGAGATTGATCGCTACCAGCTGGCGCGTCTTGTTGAAAAATGTTGTCCTATTGACAAAGCTATTGTCGAGCGGGTAGGTGCCATGCCCGGTCAAGGTGTGAGTAGTATGTTTCAGTTCGGACGGGCGGTTGGTATCATAGAGGGGATTCTTGCCGCCATGTACATCCCGACCGAGTATGTCGCACCTCGCACATGGCGGTCTTATTTCAAGGTTCGAGCTGGAAAAGACAGCAGTAGAGAGAGGGCTTCCGCTTTAATGCCAAGGTCGTCCGAACTTTGGGCGCGAAAAAAAGACACGGGCCGCGCTGACGCGGCCCTGATTGCATTGTACGGAGTTCGAGCGGATTAACCGTATCAAGCAGAAAATCGTGCAATTAGTCAGCGGGTTGAAAAATTTGTATGGCTGGCTGTTGCTGCAGCTACGGCATCTCTTATTCGTAGCTGGTTTTTTTGAACCAATTTTCAACACGTTGACTAATTGCACGATTTTCTGCTTGAGTTGTAAACAGCTTATTTTGCTTTGCATGGAGCTGACTGATGTTGTCGCTAAGCATGGATTCCATGTCTTTTAAACTTTTCTGAACCCCAACAAGCGAGTTGTTAGCGGACTCGATAGAACCCTTTAACACCGCCAGTCTGGTCGCCTGATTGCTCAGTCGAGTTTCGATGGCGTCAATTCTAGGGCTAACACTACAAGCTCCTTTTTCGGGCATTTTTGTAGACATTGCTTCCACATCCTTCTCAAGAGAAACTATTTTCTCACTTTGCTGAGAACAATCATCGTTTGCCATAACCTGATTCCATTAAGTACCTGATGGAGTGTAAACATGATCTGGGTTAATAGTAAATCTTGTTCTGTAGCCATGCCCATACGGGACGCGTTCCATAAGAACTTCGATGCTATTGGAATAAACCCGTGTGCTATCATCGCCATGCACGTACATATAACATCTTACGTAAACAGTTGTAGATGTCTGCCCTTGTGGTATAAAGAGGGATTGGTCAAAAATTCTCGGGATATTAAATCGTTGCCCTGCAACTATACCTGAGATGTCTTGTGCTATACTGTGGTTAGGAGCCCACGAGCCAGAACCGACAACATACTCGTATTGCAATTTGTTAAAACTAAGGCCGCCAAGATAAGGAGCTGTAAATGTGCCATAAAACCTTAACGCATTAGCGAATGAAACATCATTGTACACCTTAAGGTCAGTGATTGCTCCTGGGTCCCCGGTGACATTATACGATGCGTTAGACCACGGCCCTTTCAAGTCCGAAAAATTTACAGCACGGCAACGGAAATGATACCTTTGGTCTACGGTAAGATTATAGATTCTTTTTTGTTGCGTCACGGGAACCGTATTGGGGACGTCTATACTAGTCCATGAAGTCGGGTTCGGACTACCGTTAAGGTCACTGGCCTGTTCCAGTTCGTAACGAACGATTTGTGAACTACCCGTTCCCTGCCCAAGGTCCCATTGAAGCAATAATGTCTGCTCTGTACGGGATGGTTGAGTTACTCGAAGATTAACAGATGACGGACGCCTATCCGGTAGTGCCGACAAAACAGCTGTAAATGGTCCCCAACCTTCTGAATTTCTCGCCCTAATTTGGAAGTAGTATTCATATCCTGTATCAACCGGAGTAATTATTTTCGTTCGTGTTGTTACATCTCCCTCCACATCTATCCAAGTCTGGGTAGTAATTCCAATTCCAAACGTGTATTTAATATTGTATTCCAAAACAGGAGCTGCTGCCGGTACGGTAGGTTCGTCCCATGTCAAAATAACTTGATTCGCAACAGAAAGGTCCGCTGCGAAATTAGGAACAATTGACGGTGGGAAAAGAGGCACAACAGGTGGCACCGGTGTCCCCCCGGAAGGTTCAATGCGAACCTGTGCCCTTAACGCATTCGCAACAGAAGTAGGCCATGCGGGTTTTCTGTTGGCAGCTGTTGCGGCCCTCCTGTGACCTATCCCAATTCCAAACCGCTTTTTGGTACTAGTTGTCGCAATAAGCCCTGCCACTTTAAGGTGTATAGTTGAATTGGCATTGTTATTTCCGGCTGGCGGTTGGTTGCCCAAAATCTCAATAGCAGCCGGGGTCCCCACGTTATTGAAAGAAATGACCGATATAAACGACTGCCCTCTCGGGATGGGCCATGCTTCTGCTGTAATTTCATATGTTTTGTCCACGGGCAGCTGAATAATATGATTCAAGCCCCCAGGAAGAACGGAGGCTCCTGTCATTGAATTTACAATCTCACTGTTCCAAACAACATAACCATAGTGACCGATAATAGAACCATCGTTATTATTTTGTGCGGGTGTAATAACACCTCGTATGGGGTCTACGCTCGCCGCGGCGCCCTGATTTTTGTACCAGAAAATTTCATCAGGGTCTTCTGCCGGTGGCGTGACAGGTGGGGCAACACTGGTGTTAATAATTTGAGGCCAAACACACCAAGATGGGACAGCACCACCACAATATACAAGTCCAAGGCTATCACCTTGAGCAATTTTATTCGCAACTAATCGGCTTCCGGTAAATTCCCTTAAGGGGTGGCTCTCGGTAAGCCCGCTAAACCTAACCGTTGTAGTCGCGGTGTTTGCCGCAGGAGCCCTAAAACGTACTGTCAAACCTTCTACATATGCTTTCGGTAGCGGGTGCAAATGAACGTAATCAGTAGTAACTCCGGGTCGTTGTCTTGGACGAGATAATTCCCAAATATTATTATCAGTGGGATTAATTGTAGCGACATAAAAGTCCATCAATCCGACTTGCATAACCAATGCTTCGAGAAGTTGATTAATATCAACAGAGGTTTGGTCGGGGGTAACGCCGCCCGCAATAGCCATATTAATGAGTTCTTCTTGCAGAACGTTCAGCCAGTCCGCCGTTACAACGGTCGCCTTAATGTCCCGAGTCGGGTCACCTTCGGTGAATTTTTTGTCTGTTGTAGCGCTGGGATGATCTATTCGTTTCATTTTGCCTTAACATTATTATGCCACCAAAATATTTTCAATATCGGACCACAATGAATAACCTGACGAATTTCTTGTCCGAAATCGCATAAAATAATTTGCGCCAGACGTTAATCCGGTTACATCAAATGGAGTCGGCGGGGAGTGCTCGCTGGACAACCAGTCGGTGTCAGTTGTTTTTTTATAGCGTAATTCATACATTGTTATTGCCCCACCACCATTCTGGTCAACAATAAAATTCACAGAGACCGTACCAGGAATTGCCGAGGCCAACTGAATGTTTCTGGGGCCAGACGGGGGGACAACAAATCCCGGGACATCCGTAAATAAAAGCCTGAATTCTGTGTGTGCAGGCTTGAAAATTTCCAGCAAACAAACAAGCGTTTCAAGCCCTTCGTACCAGACCAGCCGGTCTCCTGCGGCCTCTCGGCTAGCTCGAAAATATTTCTTGGTTGCAATGGCCGCAAAGGGGCCACGAATAGCCCATAAAAACCGATGAGGATTATTAAGTAACCGTTTTGTTTCAGGGTATTCCCAGATTTCCACTCCGGTTATGCCCATCCGCTCAAGAAGCCAGATAAAATAAGCCGGCGTCTGCGCGCCATGTGCCGAAAGTTTTCCCGCAACATCACGGCGGCGCGTTTCTATGTCCGAACCAAGCTGTTCACATGACCCCGGAAGCCCGTATGCTACTTCCCAGTCTCCCAATAATTGGGCGCCTGTAAGCGGCCATGCCTCACGCAACAATTCATCTATGCGGTCATGAGTATGGCATACGCTTTTAGCAAGGGCTTCAACCAACCGGTACAGATTAGAACTATGCTCGCGCGGCCATGCTGCACCGACAGGCAAATGATTTAAAATCAGGTCACGACATTCAGACAAATCCATCACGTAGTCGCCGCAGAAAATGTTACCCTACCTAGTGTAGGTAACTGGAAAGTGTTTAACGATACGTTCGCAGTCGGAACAGTCAATTTGTGATATGTCTCTCCTGCGGCAATAGAAATGGCCTCCGAAATTTTAGATACATAAATTTTACCTCCTAACTCTACCTCTTCCTCAAAAAAAGTTAGCAAAGAAGCTCTAATAGCTGTCCGAACTTCGGGGGTGTCCGGTGAAATAGCAACCGTAACGTTAACCTGCCTTACATCAGGAAAACGAACAACCACATCAGCTGTAACCGGTCGACGCTTCCCTATATAACTTTGCGCTCGAAGTAAAACAGCTGGTGATTGTCTGCCGGGAGCTGATAACACAACATGTATTCTATTTGCCGCTGTATCATATTTAATAACCCATGCATTTCTTACCCCGGGAATTTCTTTTGCCCAAGCAATATAATCATGTGCTGCTCCCCCATGAGGGGGTTGCCGAATACGGGATAAAACGCGCTGCCTCAAGGATTCGAGAGACTCTTCATCGACACCGCTAACGATTGCTTCTTGAATTACAGTAGCAATATTATTAACGCTAGAAAGTGGTTGTACCAATGTTAATTTACTGCCCAGAGGAATATTCCCGATAACACCTGCTTTTTTAGCCAGAATGGGAATCTTCCCAGTACCCGTTGTTTGCATACCAACCGCGGTTGAAAGAAATTCGGTACCGCCGGTAGTCTGAAATGCTGTCCCAACCGGAATCGTTACCGGCTGAAACATCGTAACTATTACGTTCCCGGTAGCCTTTGTAGTGGAATCGCCCCCTGTTATTCCCTCACGTGGCAGACGAACCACTTTGTCAACACCTGTGATTGGCGTAACAAAAGACAACCCAGTCTCTCCATCAACATTCCCCGAACTACCCGCGTTTGCGGCTTCAACCGGAATTGTTACTTCCCCCGAAATAATAACACGCGCGCTCGATGAATAAAGAATGTCTACATCCTGCGGCCTAAATTCGGTGCCAACCGGAATTTCCGTGCCAACATTTCCGGTCACTTCAACCAGGCCACTGGCAATAGTCGCTTTGAGCCGTTCTATCCCAAAAATAGCCGCCCATCGTTCTAAGTACTCGTCATCGGCTTGGTCCGGGAAAAGCTGACGTGACGCCCAGTCGATATGTCCGTGTATGGAATGTGTTACCCCGGCAAGTGCTTTGCCAAGAATTTCTAAATATGAATTTGGTGCAAGCACTCCGTTTTCACCAAGGTCTGCCGCGAGGTCGGCCTTGATAATGTCAATCAGTTCTGTTAATGTCGCACGTGTAAAAGGCACAGTAATTAATCCTTGAATTTTAAAGAAACAACGGAATCCATCACCCTTACATTATCATATTCTTCAGAATTTTTCCAAAGAATTTCGTACCGTATTGCATTACCACGTGTCAAAGTAACTTTAATCCCTAAAATAGATGGCTTAATAAGCTCCGCCTCCACCTCTACGGATTCTACAATATCTTCATCGAGAAGCCACTGCAACGCATCGACACAATATTCCCTTGCTTTTTCAGCCACTTCGGGGAGCATTTTTTCGCGCTGCACCAGCCACAACAAACTGCCGGTTATATGTTGGGTGCCGGTGTCTCCCCACCATCCGCGCAAAGAGGTTTCGCCCAAAGGCAAGACGGTAACATCCGGTGCTCTTGCGTCTGTAAACAGTGATATCAAGACACTGGTGGCAAGACCATATTCATGACGGACATCGCCCGCTTCAAACGTGATGTCCCCGCCAAAATCAAACCATGACAAACCGGCATCACTCATTGCCAAGCCCCGTTACATTTTCTGTTGTGGTTGACCAACATTGGGGTGGGTATGAGTATTATAAATATTTCTGATAATCTGCATAGAACTTGTTCCATCACTTACATCTCCAGTAGCAGAAACATTACCATTAATAGTCGCATCACCACCACCCGTACCGCTCCCAACTCCAATCCCAAGAGCGACATTCAGTCGTCCGGTTAAATTCGCATTGGGCGTAACAAGGTCAACCTTTGTACTGGCGGTTGTTGTTACCGTGTTTGTATTAACCATTACACTATCACTAGCGTTTACCTCGGCAGTTGACGTATTTATGGTCACATTATCACTCGCATCAACTGTAAGAGAATTCGTCTTGACAGCAATATTATTGCCCCTTTTTAAATGGATAAAATCTCCTTCATCCGTGTAAAGAGCGACCTCTCCTTGTACCAACCCCTTGAGACGATATCGCCTATCGTCCACGGCAATACAAATTCTGTGGTCTCTGTTACCACCAACAAAAACAACAGCGCATTCAGACCCGGGATGCGGATGTGAAGTAAACCCGTATTCTTGCATCCGGCCAACATCAGACCGCACCTCATTGGCTAAAAGGTCAATCTGCAGATTTTGCATGCCCGTTGCGTCATCAATCAATCGTATGACACCACGCCCAATTGTAAGACGGACCCGGTGAACGAGTGATGACAGGGCATTTTTTAAATCAATCATCGCCCACGATACCCCTCGTTTAAAGCCCACAAACCGTCAGCGACATCTTTTGCTCTCACTGGCTGTTTTTCATATGCGTCTTCGGGCACAAGGACAAAATGTGTACGCTCACCAGTGGTGTCGTCCAAAGTGAAAGAAACATCACGGATTAACATTTCTTGGTTAATATTTAGCTCTGGTGCTCGAACGAAAACAACTAAACCCTCTCTCCACAATTCCCCGTTAGATTGCAACCACCCGGGCACCAACACAGAAATCTTCTGGCCACGAGCGGCTCGTACAGTCGCTTCCCACTCGGCGCGTTCAATCGCATTTTCCGGCGAGCTTACGCCCTCAGCAAGAATTATTTTAGGCCGGTACCTAGTGACATTCGAATCCGTTGCCTTTCCCTGTACTGAAATAGCATCTTCAGCGGTTAAAAAATCACTGGACGGACGCTGTGATAAAACCGTGTAGTGAGAAAACCGCTCACGGTCATCAAACATCGAAGTAATTTGTAGTATATTTTCTCCCACAACGAGTGCATCGACCGCGCGAGCATTACCGTGGTCTGAAACGACAAGACGACCGAACTCGTCAGAAGTCACAAAAACACCCCTCATTCGACAAGCACGCTCTATCGCGGAAAAAACTGTTTCTTGCTGAAGTGCGAACTTTTGGAAAACTTCCGGGGCATCAACCTCGAACCTAACAGATATATCAAACGGGTCAGTAATTTCACGGATTAGCTGTTCCAATGTGATAGATGCAAACTCTTGAGGCGCCGTTTCTGCCGAGGCATCAACAAGGTCTCCGGCGCGGTCCCGTCCTGAAATTGTCAGAATATAATCTGCCGGGGTAATCGATGCCGTTACACGGTCCGTATAACCGGATAAAACAAGATTCTCATGAAGCCAAACCTCTACTTTAGTATCACGAGACAAAGGAATCGGTTGTTGCTGTGTTAAAGAAACACTAAAACGACCAGCAAGAACTTCTAAAGACCGCTGTACTGTGACTCTTTTCCAGCCAGTGTACTCGCTCCCCCCGAGAACTATAAGAACAGCATTAGACATCAAGCACACTCAAGCCCCGCCTTGGCGGAACTCGTCCCGGATGCCGGACCTTATTACGATAAATAAGGTCTTCACCGCGTGTGATATCGCCGAACCGGTCATAGACAACGACAATTGCAGGCATGGGTTTATTCAATGTAATTGTTTGCAGTTCAGGCAAATCTTTTGCTTCTGCTGGGATAATCCCCGAAACGACTCTTGTGATAGCTCGTAAGCCTGAATAAAGCGTGTCGTTATCGGAGAACATGTTGGTCGTTTCTCTGAGTTCATTAACAAGAACCACATGCCGGTTTTTAGCACTGGCATAATCAGAAAACCTCGTCTCGGGCCATACTCTTGCTTTTTCAGCAACCACCGCGACACGAACAAATCGTTCAATAGTAGTTCCAGTATCTATTACCTGTTGAGTCCTTTCATGGCCTACAATGTCCGGTTTCGAAACGGAAAAATTATCAAACAAACTTAAATTTTCGCTAGCTACATCAGAATTGGGGGCATAATCTTTTACTCCCTTTAACAACTGCAAAAAATATCGAGCTTGTTCCAGGCACATCGCTAATTGTCGATTCAGACATGTCCATCAAAACCGCAAGGCCTCTTACCCAATTACTAATATCGGTTACGGTTGCATTACCCACGTTGGAGACAATCCCTCTGGTCTTGTTTATATCACTGAAAATTGTTCCAACATCCTCGAAGGCGGTCTTGACCATCCGGCGTAGTCTTTCCGGCTGGTTCTGTGTTACAACAACCGCATCGAAAAATGTTTTTATATTTTTCCGAAAAACATTTGTAAGACGATTTATCTCTGACTTTTCTGAAATCGATGACGATGGATAACGTTGTGCCCCCGCCTGAACAAATGTCATTTGGAGGCTTATATACCCTCCATCTGTTTTCACCTCACGAGCACGGCAAGATTCGCAAGCAACCTTAATAGAACCCAACCACGGGTGCACAAGCTCGCCGGAGCCTTTTTCTTCGACCGCGGCAAACAACTTATCGCGCATGGTCATGTAGTCGTCGCCGATTAAATACGCGGTAACATTATATCGTCTTGCCGACTGTCCAAGAGAAATGGTGTTACCGGTGTACTGCTTGAAGATGACATGGAGCGGATCTTTGAGATCCGGATAATGGAACGCTATGACGTCGAATGGCCCGCACGGCGCCAGGCATTCATTCCAGTCGGACGAAAAAAGCCCGCGATATGTGGAAGAAGGTTTGCTCATTCTAAGACTATTTTAGCCTGGCTGAACATATTGTCTGCAAACGGGGAGACGGGCGAACCGGTCAACCGGCAAACGGATTTAGACCATCTTCCGGTACTCCCGAATCTCCAAAGCCGCCGTACTCCCCTCCCCTGCCGCGCTGACCACCTGCTTGGTGCTGTCGTCCCGGACATCTCCGGCAGCGAATATGCCAGGGATACTGGTTTCCAGCAGAAGCGGTTCCCGGTCCTCGAATCCCTTCGGCCGGTCTTTATGGTGAATCAGGCTGTGTCCGGTAATCACAAAGCCCCAGGGATCGAGCAACACCGGACTGCCCTTCAAGAAGGCCGTATTGGGTACCAGACCGATAAAAATAAAGACGCCGTCCACGGGCATCTCTTCTTCTTTTCCACTTTGGTTGTTGAAAATCGTTATCCGGTTCAACTTGGACTGTTCTCCAAGAAACTCTTTGACCTCCGTGTTCCAGAGCACGGTGATCTTGGGATGGCTCAGGACGCTGTCCTGGATAATCTGGGAAGCTTTGAACTCGTTGCCGCGCACCAAAATCGTGACATGGTCTGCGAACTTGGTCAGGAGCAACGACTCCTCTGCCGCGCTGTTGCCGCCGCCGACCACCGCGACCTGTTTACCCTTGTAGAAGGGTCCGTCACAGGTTGCGCAGAAGTGCACTCCCGCCCCAGAATAGTTGGCCTCGCCCGGGACGTTCAGCCGTTTGTATCGGCTGCCGGTGGCGATGAGCATGGCTTGGGCGCTATATTGACTGCCGTCTGCGGTGGTTGCGCAGTGATAGTTATCATAGCTGTGGATTCCGGTGACATCCTGGGCCTGCAGCAGCTCGACCCCGAATCGCTCGGCCTGTTTGCGCAGCCGCTTGGAAAACTCAGCGCCGGACACACCGTCATGGAATCCCGGCATGTTGTCCAATTTCTCCGTGCCGGCGGCCTGGCCGCCAAAGGCGGCCCGCTCGATAATGAGCGTATCGATGGCCTCCCGGGCCGTATACAGCGCCGCGGTCAGTCCGGCGGGCCCTCCGCCCAGCACGATCAGTTCATAGTGCTTCCGCTCGGCTTCTGTCTTTAACCCAAGCTTCTGAGCCAGTTCCGAATTGCTGGGTTCGGTTAAAAAACTCCCATCCGGAAAAGTAATGGTCGGGATAATCCGTTTACCCTGATTTTTTTCGATGACAAACGCTTCGGCAGTTTCATCCTGCTCAATATCGACCCAGTTGTAGGGAATCTGATGCTCCCCGAGAAATTGCTTGCTGCGCCGGCAGTCCGGACACCAGTGGGCTCCATATACGGTAATGTCAGGCGTGGTCATGGTTTTCTCCTCTTTTCGGGATTTCCCATAACAATAGGACCCACCTAAAAAATGTCTACCCTATACAGCCACAGTTGGTTCTGTGTCGGAGTTCTGAATTACTTGTGCAGGATACGTATCCGTGAAATCCGAAATTCGAATATCGAATTTTTGCCCGCCTCAGGCGGATGAATGTTGAATTTCATGTTTCGGGACTTTTCCGCCTCAGGAGGATTCGAATTTGAGATAGTAATCGCTATGGGGTGGTCTGGCTGGAATGGCATTCCGGGATGTTTAATCGGCGATCTCCTCTTGAAGGGCCCCTTCGATTTCTTCGGCGATTCTGATGGCGGCATCCCACGGGACACCCGCATCCCGAATCGGCCTGCCGATGACGAGGATATCCGCGCCATGCTGAATCGCCGATGCGGGAGTTGCCACACGCCTCTGGTCGTCCGAAGCCACCACCTCCCAAGAGGGTCGAATTCCCTGGGTCACGGCCAAAAATTCAGGCCCGAACCGCTCTTTGACCGTTCGGGCTTCCAAAGGTGAACAGATCACCCCGGCACATCCGGCCCGTTTTGCCATGGCCGCACGTTGAAGGACGAGTTTTCCGGGATCTTCGACATAGGTTTCCTGAAATCCGGATTGCCGGATATGCTCCGGCCCAACGCTGGTCAATACGGTCACGCCGAGGATGCCGACCTTCCCATCGGCGGCGTGAACGGCGGCCGCCAGCATGTCCTCGGATTCACCGCAATGAACCGTGGCAAAGGCCACGCCCAGATTGCCGACCCGCTTGACGGCCCGTCCCACCGTGGCCGGGATATCGTGCAGTTTCAGATCCAGAAATATCCGGGTGTCCACGGCGTTCTGAATGTACCGGACGATCTCCGGGCCAGCCTCAATGAACAGCTCTAGCCCGACCTTGAACATGCCGACGGCGCCGGTCAGTTCTTTTATCAACGTTCGGGCAGACGACATGCTAGGGACATCCAATGGAAACGCGATGCGATCGATGGCAGACTTCATGTTCACCTCATATGGGGCCGCCGTTCGGCTCTATTACAGCTGGTAATGGGTCTTGATCCAATCCCGGTATTCACCGGATTGCACACGTCGAATCCAGTTGGAATGTTTCCGGTACCAATGAACGGTCTTCCGGATGCCGGACTCAAAGGATTCCTCCGGGGTCCAGCCCAGTCCTTTCCGGATTTTAGTGGAATCGATGGCATAGCGATAGTCATGTCCCGGTCGATCCGGTACAAATGTAATCAGTTCCCGATACGACTCCCCGCCGGGTTTGGGAGCAAATTCATCGGCCAGGTCGCAGATGGCTTGAACGACATCCAAATTTCTCATTTCCCCTTGACCGCCCACATTGTAGGTCTCCCCCGGTTGCCCGCTGGTCATGATGAGCCAGATGGCCCGGCAATGGTCTTCCACATACAGCCAATCCCGGACATTCCGGCCGTCGCCGTACACCGGCAGAGGATCATTGTTGAACGCATTCAAAATCATGAGTGGAATGAGTTTCTCCGGGAATTGATAGGGGCCATAATTGTTTGAGCAGTTCGATATGGTGATGGGAAGTCCGTAAGTCCGTCCGTAGGCCCGCACCAGATGGTCAGACCCGGCCTTGGAGGCGGAATACGGACTACTGGGATCGTAGGGCGTGTCTTCCCGAAAGGCACCGGTCTCGCCCAGGGTACCATACACCTCGTCCGTACTGATGTGGTGAAACCGGACGATCCGGGCCATCCGCTCCCGAGCCAATTCCAGAAGTCGGAACGTGCCGATGACATTGGTTTCTACGAAGTCTTCCGGACCGATGATGGAACGGTCGACATGGGATTCAGCGGCAAAATGACAAATACCGTCGACCTCGTAATGATCAAACACCATTGCCATGGCATCCGGATCACAGATGTCGGCCTGGATGAAATGATACCGATCCCCATGATCGGTTTCGATCCCCTTCAGGCTCTCCGGGTTGCCGGCGTAGGTCAGCTTGTCGACATTGATGATACGGCCCCGAAATTCCGATTGGGAAAGCATAAACCGTATGAAATTGGCCCCGATGAATCCGCATCCTCCGGTGACAAGTAAGTTTTTCATAACCATTCTCTCGTTTCAGAAAGGTTCCTTATTAGCTATCGAATCCATCGATTTAATATGTTTGGTGTTTCGTGTTTGGTATCTTACAGCTGAACGTCGAAATTTGAAAGTTTATCCGCCTCTGGCGGGCTGAAAGTAAAAAGGGTGGTGCTGCTTTCAGCTTCGAGCTTTCAGCTATTATCTTTCAGCTCCGGATGTTCGCTTCCATGATCACATGGATCGCTCTGGGGATGATTTCGGTGATGGCGGGCAAAGTACCCGGCTGTTCACCATCCATCTCGATCAGCACCCTCCGGGACGCCACCGCCTCGATTCGACGTCCTGTACCCACCCGTACCTTTTCAATATCATTAATCCGGCCGATGTAAAGCTTGGGTAGATGACGACAAACCTCTGAAAAGCTCAAATCTCCGATGACCACCATGTGAAAAAATCCGTCATCCATAAGCGCTTCCGGGGCGACCTGCATTCCCCCGCCATGGAATCATCCATTGGCAACGACCAGGTTCCACACGATGGCGGTGTGTATCCGACCGCCATCCACCCGGTAGGTGACCCGCTTTTTGCCGTACCGGAGCAGGGCCACAACCGTGGCCCACAAAAAAGATAAAAAGGGTCCAAAGGCCTTGGATGTATGATTCACCCGGGCGCAAACCTCGCCACCCAATCCAAAACTGGCGATGTTATGAAAATAGCGACAAACCGGAGACGCTCCGCGGCTTCGGATCCACAACCGGCCGATATCGATGGGTCGGCTCTGGTCAGAAGCGATAACATCGACCGCGCGTTCCAGATCCCTTGGTATGGGTACCGAGCGAACAAAATCACACCCTGTCCCGTTCGGAATAAAACCCAGCACGGCGTGGCGCCGGATACCCAGCGCCACGGCCATAAATCCATTCACGACCTCACTCAAGGTTCCGTCGCCCCCGACGCAGACGATTCGCCGGCTCCCTTCCTGGAGGGCTCGACGGGTGAGCCGAACCGCATCTCCAGGGCCCCTGGTGAGAACTGCGCCACAACTCCCCAAGCGGCTCCGAATCAGGTCGTTTAGACGCGGCCATGTCTTTCCAGTAGAGCCGTTTCCGGCTTGAGGATTGATAACGATGAGGGTCTCCCGAGCCTTTGCGTTTCCATCCATCCCAAACATGACACGATAGTATTGAAATTTCGAAAGAGTCGCAACCCTGAGAGGCATTGACATCCTGACGTGTTCGGCAACCCCCGACCCCATGTGCCACACGCTTTTTCGTGGAAATTTATTGAATTATATTCCTCTGTAATGATAAATATGTATATTTCATGGATCATCTGAGAGTTGTTTTGGCGCAGAAAGAATGATCGCCCGATGGTCGGCCGAGACACTTGCATATGGGGAAGGCAGGGATGGACCTGAACGAGAATCAACAAAAACTGCTACGGATGCTGCCCGGTGTTGACCGCCTGATGGAAACCGTAAAAGACGACGACGTGTTTGCATCGACCCCCCCATCGGTGTTGGTCAGGTCGGTCCGGTCTGTAATCGAAACGCTCCGCGAGGCCATCCTCGCGGATGGCGGCCGCATCGCGGAGAAACAGCTATCGCCGGAGGCCCTGGCCGCCTCCGTGAAAAAGAATGTCATCCAGGCCATTTCTCCCAATCTTCAACGCGTCGTCAACGCAACCGGTGTGGTGATCCATACCAACCTCGGACGCTCCCTTCTCTCTCAGGCTGCCATTGAAAACGTTTCTCTAATTTCCGGACGGTATTCAAACCTGGAATATGATCTAGAGGCGGGTAAACGAGGATCCAGGTACAGCGCCATTGAAGACCTCTTGTGCGAAATCACCGGCGCAGAAGCCGGAATGGTGGTCAACAACAATGCCGGAGCGGTGCTGCTGACCCTGGAAACTATAGCACGGGGCAAGAAAACGGTGGTGTCCAGAGGGGAGCTTGTAGAGATCGGCGGATCCTTTCGGATACCCGATGTCATGGCCAAAAGCGGGGCCATCCTGTCCGAGGTGGGCACGACCAACCGGACCCACTTGAGAGACTACGAAAACGCCATCGATAGCGATACCGGACTTCTCCTGAAGGTGCACCGAAGCAATTACAGCATTGTGGGCTTTACGGCCGAGGTCCCCATTGAGGACCTGGTTAAATTGGGCCAGGCCAACAATATACCGGTTATGGAAGACCTGGGCAGCGGTATGTTTATCGATTTTTCAAAATACGGCCTTCAGCGGGAGCCAACCGTCCAGGATGCAGTTGCCAGCGGCGCCGATGTGGTGACCTTCAGCGGCGACAAACTGCTCGGCGGACCGCAGGCCGGAATCATCGTGGGGAAACAACCCATTCTCGACAGAATTAAACAGAATCCCATAACCCGGGCCCTTCGCATTGACAAAATGACCCTGGCTGCCCTAGAAACCACCTTTCGGTTGTACAGAGAAGAAGAAAAAGCCATAGACACCATCCCGACACTGCGGATGCTGACCATGCCGCCGGGTGTCATTGAAGCGAAAGCCGCTCATCTCATGAGCGTTCTGAGCGATATTGAATCCGAGAGACTTCACCTGGAAATTCTCCAGCGATCGTCCAAAGCCGGCGGGGGGTCGCTACCCTTGTTGGAGCTGCCGAGTCGCTGTGTGAGCGTTCACATTGACGGCGTATCGGCAAACACCATCGAACGGGCCATGCGCGCATATTGCCCGCCGATCATCGGACGTATCGAAGAAGACCGGTTTTTGCTGGACCCGAGAACCTTGCAAGATGACGAGCCGCCCATAATCGCCGACTCAATCTCACAACTGCTGCAGAAGAATGGATCATGAATCAGACTGAAGCTGAACCCCGTCAGGAGCTGGTTAGGAGTCGCTGCTCGACCCAGCATTTTTTACTTTCCCAAACAGATGCCCCTGCTCATCGAGATATTACCGAGCAAAAGTATCCGGCCGGTTTGAAACGGCTCATGGAACATTTTCCCACTGTTCCCACCGGGGCGGCATTTTTAAATGATGCCCTTGACCGCTTTAATGCCACATCCTGTTTTGAAGTGATCACCGTTCGCATCGACAATTTCAAGCTGGATGTCACACGGGCGGGTAAAGATCCCAATGCCCGGCTGCAAAAAACCGTGGCTGACATCATCGACGTGACATGCCGGGAACAGAATGGTGTCTGGGGAATTTTAGATGCCGATATCTTCGGGTGCTTCTTCAATGTAGATCGGAAGATGTCCGTTCTGAAAAAATCTAAAAAGCTGGAGAACCGGATAAAAGAGACCACCCTGGGTTCGGTTTCTATCGGATATGCCACTTATCCCAGTCTGAGCTACGACCGATCCCAGATCCTCGAAAACGCTCTGAAGGCTTTGGATCACGCCGCATTCTTCGGTCCCGGCAGCGTGGTGGGATTTGATTCGGTGAGTCTCAATATCAGCGGGGATCAGCTGTATCAGCGCGGTGACCTGGATGGTGCCGTGGGCGAATTCAAAAACGCCTTGGCGCTCGACCCGAACAATGTAAACGTCCACAACAGCCTGGGTGTCTGTTACGGAATTCTGGGCGATCTGGACAAAGCTCTGGAAGAATTCAAATCAGCATTGGATATCCAATCCGAGGAAGTCATGGCCACCTACAACACCGGCCTGGTCTATATGCTCAAGGGAGAAAATAAAAAAGCCATGGACTATTTTCAGAAGGCGAATGCCACCGAGGAGCTGTTTGAAACAGCATTTCAGGCGGGTCGCTTGCACCTCGATCAAAACGAGCACGAGGCAGCCAGGCCGTATTTCGAACGGGCCATTCGGTTAAACCCTGAAGCCGCCGCCGCTTATCGCTATCTGGGCGATAGTCTGCACGCATTGGAACAACTTCAGGAGGCCATCGCCGCATACAAACAGGCCATCAAAAAGAACCCGAATGACGCCGCCTCACTTTCAGCCATGGGGTCCTTATTCTATGAATTGGGCGAAAATCCGGAGATCGCTGAACTCTTTTGCAGGCAAAGCGTGGCCATTGAATCGGATAACGGCTTGTACCGGAACCGCCTGGCCCAAGTACTCCTCTGCCAAAACCTGCCCCTGGATGCTCTCGACCAATTCCGAAAAGCCTCGGCCCTTGGCTGGAACTGCCGGGAGCAGATTGAATCGCTGACGCGGGAGCTAAAAAACCCGACATCAGTAGAGACCAACCATCATCGTACTTCGGACGCACGGGGATAGACACAAATGAAGGGACTTGTTCAGGCCACGCTCAGCGAAACCATTGCCTTCATGGAAAACAGCATCCCGGAGAACCTTGATCAACTACTGAAAGCGGCGGATAGTCTGGCCAGGGCGCTGACTTCAGGGCACAAGATCCTTATCTTCGGAAACGGCGGAAGCGCTGCGGATGCTCAACACTTTGCCGCGGAATTTGTGAACCGTTTCCAGATCGAGCGGCCCCCTCTGGCGGCCATTGCGCTGTCTACAGACACGTCGATCCTGACCAGTATCGGCAATGACTACAGTTTCGATGAAATCTTCTCAAAGCAGATATCCGCCCTCGGAAAACCCCATGATGTGGCATGGGGCATCAGTACCAGCGGAAACTCAAAAAATGTCGTCCTGGGAATGACGGCGGCACGGGATGCCGGGATGTTCACCTTGGGTATGACCGGTCGAGGCGGCCAACTGAGTGAGCTGGGTGATATAACGCTATCTGTAGAATCGGATGTGACCGCCCGCATTCAGGAGACCCACGCCGTCTATGGTCATGTTCTATGCGATCTGGTCGACCGAATCCTTTTTCCAGAAAGGTTCGACGCCCCATGACAGACGGTTTCAAACCCATGGAACTCGAAGGTCTGAAAACCTACTCCCTGGCGGAGCGGAAAAGCAAAGTTTCCGCCTCCGATTTTGCATCGCCCTGGGAAGCCGGCGGTTCTTTCAGGGAGTTTCTAGAACGGCTCCCACGGATTTTAGCCGGTGAAGACGTTCGTGAAGTCATCTCCAGCATTGCAAACGCTCGACGCGAACAAAAAACCGTCCTCATGGCCATGGGGGCCCACGTTATCAAGGTGGGATTGAATCCGGTGGTCATCGATCTCATGCACCGGGGAATTATCACCGGCATCGCGATGAACGGCGCCGGCATCATACACGATCTGGAAGTCGCCATAACCGGACAAACCTCAGAGGATGTTTCCGCCGCTCTGGGAGACGGATCATTCGGCATGGCCAAGGAAACCGGGAATTATCTCAACGAGGCCATCCGTTTGACCCGCGACAGAAGCCTGGGTCTGGGGGAAGCAGTGGGAAGAAAAATCATCGACGAAGACTTTTCCCTTAAAGGAAACAGCATCCTGGCCACGGGTGTTGAGCTGGGGATTCCGGTGACGGTTCATGTCGCCATTGGAACGGATATTATCCACATGCACCCGGAGTTCGACGCAGAAGCGGCGGGTGGAGCCACACACCGGGATTTCCGTATATTTTCCACCATGGTGTCCACTCTGGAAAAAGGGGTCTACCTGAATGTGGGTTCTGCGGTGATCCTTCCAGAGGTCTTTTTGAAAGCCCTTTCCGTGGTTCGGAATCTGGGCCACCCGGTTCATCGGTTTACTGCAGTAAACCTTGATTTTATTCGGCATTATCGACCCATGAACAATGTCGTTCACCGACCGACAACCGAAGGCGGCAAAGGACTCAGGTTGGTGGGCCATCATGAGCTGTTGTTGCCGATCATTGCCGCGGGGGTTATAGAAGAATTGGGCCAGGTTGATTTTTAGACGGGAAAGGATTAGCTTCACAGGCGTTTTACGATAATTGCAGACCCGGGATTATCCAGAAATTATGCGGTTCGGGAGAGATAGACAATGCCCATATACGAATATCACTGTGAGAAATGTAACAAGGACTTCGAATGTTTGATTCTGGGCAATGATACGCCGGAATGTCCGGAGTGTTGCAGCACCGACGTCTGCCGGCTGATGTCCACCTGTGGATTCATCAGCAAGGGGGGCGGCGGTCAAACCATTAAGAAGGCCGCTTCGGACTCCGCCTGCAGCGGGTGTGCGGCGACCAGCTGCTCAACCTGCGGGCACTGATGGGCAAACAGATTCGAATCGGTACCCGCGGAAGCCAGTTGGCGCTCTGGCAGGCAAGATGGGTGCAATCCCGGATTCAGAGTATCGAACCGGATGCCGAAATCGAACTGACCACCATCAAGACCATCGGTGATAAAATCCTGGATGTTCCCCTTGCCAAGGTGGGTGGCAAGGGGCTTTTTGTTAAAGAAATCGAAGAAGCCATCCTGGACGGGCGTGTCGATTTGGCGGTGCACAGCATGAAGGACATGCCCTCGGAACTGCCGGAAGGTTTGGTCATCGGAGCCGTGCCCGAGCGGGAAATGCCGGGGGACGTGTTGCTGTCACGGAAAGACCTTCGCCTGTCCGAACTTCCCGAAGGGGCCCAGATCGGCACCAGCAGTCTGCGACGCGGGGCCCAGCTTCTCGCCTGCCGCCCTGATCTTCGGATTGTGCCGCTACGCGGAAATATAGACACCCGGATTCGAAAGCTCGACACCGAAAATCTGGACGCCATCGTACTGGCGTCTGCAGGAGTCCGGCGTTTGGGCCTCCAGACCCGGGTCACCGAGTATCTGGATGTTGACATCATGGTACCGGCGGTGGGACAGGGCACCCTATGCATCGAGTGCCGAAAAAACGATGATATGCTCCGGCCCATCCTCGACGCCATGGAAGATCCGGGCACACGAACCGTGGTGACCGCCGAACGGGCGTTTCTGGCACGACTCGAGGGTGGCTGTCAGGTGCCCATTGCCGGCCATGGTATTCTGGAAAACGATCGATTGCAGGTCACCGGTCTGGTGGCGGAACTGGACGGCAAAACCGTGATCCGTGAATCTCTGGACGGCCTTCCAGAGAAGGCGGAAGAGATTGGGACAAGCCTAGCCGACATCCTGTTGGAGAGGGGAGCCAGGGAAATACTGGACGCTGTGTATCGACAGACAGCAAACAACCAATAGCTTCACCGGGCCATGGTGGATTCCGGATATGGTTCATCTCCCATGACACAGATTTTTCCCCTCCCCCCGTGGCTGTACGGACCGGGGACAAGGGTGACACGTGTTCGGAGACATAGGTAACACTTTTCGTGTTTCATTGTTCTTTTACATTTAGTTGCTCAATCTTCTGGTTGCAAAAATAGATCTCAAAAAGGC
>Ga0056119_1000078_pt1 | contig 23949 bp, 23 predicted proteins | sample WorMettaBAHAMAS1_FD_80076 | JGI IMG/M metagenome (GOLD analysis project Ga0056119, IMG submission 80076) | Marine gutless worms symbiont microbial communities from Max Planck institute for Marine Microbiology, Germany - Olavius tantulus BAHAMAS.1 ...
GTCACCCCCACATCCCGCCCAGCGGCCACCGTATCGGCGGCCACCCGGAACCGGCCCGCCCGCCAATTAAACCCGGCCACCGCCGCCAGAATCCGACGGTTCTTGGGGAACTGCCGGGCCGCATCCCCGTAGGCGGCAAAGGCCATTTTATAATCACCCTTGATTTCATGGATTCGCGCCATGATCAGCACTATCTCCGGTCCCCCATTGGATTTGACGGGATCGATCGCCGCCAAGGCATTCTCGAGTTGCTTCAGATCCAGATAGGTGTTTGCCAGGGCACCGCGCAGTTGCAACGCAACGGAGCCGGTGGCCTGTCCTTGACCGAGTGCCTCATTCAGGAGGGTCACCACCTCTGATTTACGATTCAACCGGTATAGCACCCGGCGGGTGTTCAGCACAGGTTCGGCTTCCCGGGGTGCCAGGGCCCGCGCCCGTTGGTAAAATGGCAGGGCCTTTTCAATCTCCTTGGGATCCACCCGGTCGGCATGGAAGTCGCCCGCAAAACCATGAAGGGCCGCTACATGGTCGTATGCGTCCAGGGCGGTGTTGATGGGTCCCATGGTTCCGGTGACCCGGGAAAGCTCCCGGTACGCCGAAAACCAGAGCGGGTGTTGTCGAAGCCCGCTGGTGTAGAAGGCTTCCGCCATGTCGCCGTACCACGTTTTTTGCAGTAGTGACGCCATGAAAAACCGGTTGTCGGGCCGATTATCCAGCCTGGGGAACACCGCCCTCATGTGCTCCACGCGATCCGGCCTTTCGCCCGAAAATTGGACGGCCTGGAAGGCCAGTCTGGCGGATGCATGGGGATCCGATATAATTTTTGTGGAAAGGGCGGCGGCCTCTTTCGGTTTTCCGGTGTTGGCCAGTATTTGCCCCCGCATGACCATGGACAGGGGCGCATCCGTGGGAAGGCTGTTCGCTACGGCGACGGAATCCTGGAAGTTCCCGCCTTCCAGAAGGAGTTGAAACCGCATAAAGAGGCCGCTGGTATAGAGGATCCGATACACCTGGCGCGCCAAGGCGATGTCGATGATCTGCCCTTCGGACGTTCCCCCCGGCAAAGGAGATCGGGTCAGACGGGTTTCAAAGGTTTTCCACGGCATGGGGGGTTCCGCCGGCGTCAATGGGGATTGGGATGGGTCTGGGACACCTGAAGAGGTGTCTTTCAGGGACGCCGCAACCTCTGAAAGGAATCGGCGGCTGGCGGCGTCCGCCACGGTCCGCCGACCCGAGTAGACAGCTTCCACCAGGGCGGGAAGCCGATCCCCGGATGTTTCCAGCAGGGATTCAGTGGCGATCTCTGCCGATCGGCGTTCCCCAGTTCCCGATACAGACGGGCCGCCAGATAACGGTGCATCGGGGTGGCATTCTGATTTTGGGAAACGGACAGCTGGCGCGTATCTCTGGTGATGAAGGCCATCATCAGTCGATCGGTCGGGATCGCCGAATAAAACGCGATCCCCCGGAGTCGCGTCAGCGCATGGGCGGTATATCCCATCTGATACGCCAGCAGGGCTTCTTCCATGGCCATATCCGCTGCCGGATTGAGCCACCGGGCCAGGGCCAGCAGACTCAAGCCCCGGGCCGCCAGCCGATCGCGACCGTCTGTCCGATCCGGGAAAAGGGACATGAGCAGATAGCCATATCCGCGGGCCGCAGCCTTAAGGATGGTCCATTGGGGGCCGTGGGTTCGGCCGAGGGTTTCCAGTGTGCCGATACCGTTCAGAATCGACCGGGGATCGATCCGGTGGACATCCGCCAACGCCGTGTCGATGCCGTCAATGGCGTTCTCTCCGGCCTGGGGTGGGGGTTCCGCCTCGGTGGCGGCGGCCATCATGGAAATCCAGGCGGCACTGGCGGCCAGGATTCCCGGAAAGGTGATCGGCTGGGCGATCTGGAATTCCGTAGCCATCCGGTTATCGACCATCAGGGGGACGATGAGCGTATTTCCGTCTGAGCGGAGCGGACCAGCGCGAAACCGTCCGTTAACGTCTCCGTTGAGGATTATCCCTTCGAACAGATCTGCCAGAGACGCCATTGTCTGGGGCAGCCGCCGGTCCGGTGACAACCGGAATTGGAGATTCATCACATCCATCATGTCGAGGGGGTTTACCGAATCAAGGGAGGGGGAGGCCTGGCCGACCGGACGGAATCCGCCGAGTTCGGCCCGGGCCGTGTGCTGGATGGGAGATATGCCTTTCGGGTAAAATCGCGGAATATTCTCCACCACGGCGTAGACGATGCTCACCACCAGGAAGAGCGCCAACCCGGTCCGGCGCAACCACTTTCTCAGGATCCGTCCCGGCGGCGGCGTGATCTCCACCGGCACTTCCAGGACACGGGGTTGGAGATTTCCATTGTCCAATTTTTCCTGTTCGCCCGGTCTAAGCGGCACAAAAACAGCTTGGGCCCCAAGCCGGGTAAGCGCTTCGACCAGTTTCTCACCTTTTTCCGGCCGGATGCGTTTCGCCAGGACGACCGGCGTTTTGGCGATCCCTTTTCGTATGCTTTGCGGCGGCGTGCTCGGCATCAGTTGGGACAACAGTCCAACGACCCGCCGCCCCACTTCCGGCGAGGAGACCGAGCGGAGAACCACTTTGCCGTCGGTTTTTATTTTATTCCGTCTCATGGCGACTTCGAGGCTTTCGTTGTCACACCCGGAAAACGATCATCTCATGGCCCGGCGAACCTCGTTTTGCCGTGGCTCTTGTTTTCTTCTGCCATGTACCAGACCGGACAGAAGAACGCCAAAGCAACCGGCCCCCCAGTTGAGCGCGATATCCCTTGGGTCAAAGACACGATTCGGGAGCAGGTATTGAATGGCTTCGTCCACCACCCCGATGAGACACGTATAGGTCAGCGCGGTCAGACATCGGCTGCGGAGATCGACTTCCCGTGCCGGAGCCCGATAAACCAGCGCTGCCAGAACGGCGTATTCGACGGCATGGAACTGCTCCAATGGTGTGATGGTCATGACCCGGGTTAGGATACCGAACCCTGTGCACAGCAGTACGATATACATGAAAAACACTCGACTTTGTTTCCCGGATAACTGGCGGATTCCAAGGACCAGAGCGATCAGGGCAATGGGTAGAAAAAGAGCGGTTGCTATTTTAAAAACCCCGGGAAAAGCCGCAGCCAAAGTCTTCGCGATGATCGGAAAAATGGGCAGTCCGAGCAACATCACGCCGGTGAACACCGCCACGACGATCCACCTCCGGGAAACGAACAGTGGATGAGAGGGTTTCGGTGGGTCATAATCCATGGGTGGGCAGAATATCAGGAAACGGGCGATTGGGAAAGGGAAGGCTGTGGGGCAGGCGGAATCAGTGAATTCCTTCACCGGAAAACATGGTGATGAATGATTCGATTTCCCGGCTTTTTTCTTGATTGGGATTGTCGAAATGGACGCTGCAATTGCGAATCGGAATCGGGCTGTGATCTTCCGTTTCCAGCTCAAAGTCGGAAACAATCCGATAGGGTATTTTGCCGATGTAGTAATTGGAGTCCAGCACCAGGAGGCCGAATTCACCGTGTTCAATCACCGGTGCCCCCACATCGAAATATTCAAAGGACAATCCCCCGGGTCCCAGATCCTTGACGAATCCGATCTCCCGGTCGGTCCGACGGTCGTAGACGATCAGAGCGCCTTCTTCGACGTCGTATCTCTGATCTTGTCTCCGATTGGGTGTCAGCAAGGTTTCATCCGGCTCCGAATCGTCGGTCGCTTGCGATACGCTGCGGTCGAAATGCGGGTAAGGCACCGACGGATCCTGGAGCTCTTTGAATGGCGACAGTTTGGATGTTTTCATCCCAGATGGTTTCATTCCGATTGATCCAAGTTCGCTGCCGAAGACAGGCGGCCCTCATTGAACGAGGAGACGGGCCGGACGCCGCGGGAGGAGCACGGCCAGACCGCGAATAAAAACAGGGATTGCTCCGGGAGCCATCCCTCGTTCTGCCAGTTCGGGGACCCTATGTTGTTTGAGCTGCTCAACGCCTCTCATGAATCACCCCCGGAAATGTTTCAGTGTTGATGAAAACAGGCGATTTTCTTAATGATATAGACCATATTGTATGTCAAGATGAAAACTATCCCATATATGGTGGTTTTGGACCGGATACCGTTTGGTCAATTTTGTTGATAACTAGGATAACTGACTGAGAATATTTTAACTAATGGGCCATTGAATTGTTGATAAGTTGTTCAAATCTTTCTCGGCCGATATTATGGTTCTCGCCATACCGGTGTTCTGATAGAAGGCCCCCGAAAAAGGCATGGAATCTGAACGGAATTCCGGCCATCCCACAGATTGCGACGATGCCTCCGGGAGCCCCGGACCTTAACGTCGGATTCGAAAGGGGTGGGCAAAATTACGATGACAGGTGGATGGTCAAGGGGATCGCATGGAGATCCGGTCGGACCTCCCGAACACGGCCGAGGGCCCAGCCGGTGCAGCGTCCGTTTCCGGCTAGACAGCGGTCGATGGCGTTGACCAGGCCCTGGACGTCAATGACGGGATGCCGCGAAAATACGTCCGGCAGGCCATAGGTCAAGTTGCACCGAAGACATCTCCCGGGTCTCGGTGTCAGTTGAAACTCGAACTCGAGGCGATCGTCGTCGGCATCTATGAACGAGAGGCGGATATCGTAGGCCCCTTCTTGGGGATCGCCCAACAAGGCTTCGAAAAAACGGTCGGCCCGTTCTTCGGGGAACAGTTCCGTGACAGCTTCATCTGTGAATGTTTGCCGGTATATATCCGCCTGGGTCATGGTGCTTCAATCCCTAAAAAGTCGACTTTCCGGTTTGACCGGCACGCCCACAGGACGTGGCCGGATGGCATCCGTGTATCCTGCCTGCCCTGAAATTGCAAGACCCGTGGCGCCGGATAATTTATTTCGACCCTTTCCGGGAATCCCGCCCGGACACGTCACTTGGGCATCAGATGCTCCGGCATCAAAACGGCGACCACCTTGCCTTTGGCGCAGAGTTTCCCGTCTGCCGACAAGGTCTCCTCCACAACCACTTTTCGCTCTTTGACTTCCAGGACTTTTCCACGAAGTTCCAATTCCGGACCCAGGGGGGTCGGCTGGAGAAAGTCGACGTGCAGGGAACCGGTTACAAATCGCAGGGGGGGGTCGGACCCCAGCTCCTTATTACGGGCCTTGTAGGCTGCTGCCGCCGCTGTGCCGGTGCCGTGGCAATCGATCAGGGATGCAATCAATCCACCGTAAACATATCCCGGAATCGCCGTGTGATAGGGTTGAGGGGTAAAATGGGCGACCGATTCGTCCCCATCCCAATAGCTCTTGATCTGGTATCCATGGGGATTCAACCGGCCGCACCCATAGCAGTGGCTCGTATCGTCCGGATAATAGTCCTGAAATGCTTTTTCATTCATATGTCATCCTTTTCTCCGGATGTACCGGAAATTCAGCACAGAGTTGACGGACCTCGGATGCCACGCTTTTCAGCCGTTGGCGGTTTTCCGGGTCCCCCAGGGCCGATTCGATGAAATCGGCGATCCGTCCCATTTCCTTTTTTCCCATACCCCTTGCAGATATGGCACCGGTTCCCAGCCGTACACCGCTCACCGCCGGAGGGGATGCGGCATCCGATGGAATCGAATTCCGATTGGCGATGATGCCGACCCCTTCCAGAGTCTGTTCGGCCAGACCGCCGGTCAGCCCCCGGGCTCCCACATCCACGATGACTTGATGGTTTTCAGTCCCTCCCGTCACAATACGAAAGCCCCGGTCGTGAAGCGCATCGGCCAGATGGGTGGCGTTGTTGATGGTGCGTTGTTGAATTCGGCGGAAGTCCGGTGACATGGCCCTTTTGAACGTGACCGCTTTGGCCGCGATGACGTTCACCGGGCTCGTCCCCTGACTGCCTGGGAAGATGGTACGATCGATTTTATTCCCATGGCCCCGTTTGGCCAGAATGACACCGCCGCGTCCGCCCATCAATGTCTTGTAGCATGTCAATGTGACCACATCACACTGGGGAACCGGGCTGGGAATCACTTCGGCTGCCACAAGACCGGCAATATGGGCCATGTCCGCCATCAGATAGGCACCGACCCCGGTGGCGATATCGGACATCCGGCCGTAGTCAATCAGGCGGGGATAGGCACTGGCGCCGCTCACGATCATTCGAGGTTGAAACGTTTTGGCGATCTGCTCGACGTGGTCGTAGTCGATCTGTTCGGAGTCCATGTCCACAGGGTAATGGGCAAATTGGAAACATTGGCTCGTAATGGATGCGGAATGACCGTGGGATAGATGGCCGCCATGGGGTAGACTCATGGCCAAAATCCGATCTCCCGTTTCCAGCAGTGAAAAATAAACCGCCAGATTGGCAGAGGTGCCGCTATGGGGTTGGACGTTGGCATATTCGGCACCGAATAGCGTTTTAGCCCTGGAGACGGCCAGATTTTCTAGGGCATCGGCATGGATGCATCCTGCGTGGAACCGACGACCCGGGTACCCTTCGATGGTTTTTTCATTGAAGACCGACCCCAGAGCTTCTCTCACCGACGGCGGTGCATGGCTTTCCGCAGCAATGAGATTCAGAGTGGTTTCGATGCGAACGGACTCCCGGCGAATCAGTTCGGCGACCTCCGGATCGTCATGTTCCAGATGTCCCATGGTTCCTCCATGTTCTGCTCTTCAGACTCTATTTATCGGGCTTCTTTGAAATTCCCCATAGGACACTGGCGCCGCAAATTCAATAAAAAGCTCCACTCGATTCCCTGTCGCCGCGTTGAGAATTACAGGAAGCGAACGGCCTCCGGCGTGATGGATACCGTGACCCTGTCCCCGACCAGGGGCGGGGATTTTCGGTATGTCTCCGGTTCCAGAAGCAGATGCAGCCAGATCCCGATATCCACGACGATGCGGATCCGCCCTTTTTCTTCCGAAAGTTGAATGACCCGACCGTCGAACCGGTTTCCTGCCGGATTCGAAGGGCTCCCCGCGTCCAGGGACATCCGGGACGGATCGATCAGAATGCGCCCTTGGCGTTTTTGCCCGGTGCATGCCGACCCGGGCAAGGTCAGCGAAATCGCTCCCTGAACCGCGCATTCGATGCGGTCCTGGGAGGTGTGCGCGAGGAGTACCGGGAACACGTTATCCAGACCGTTGGATACGGGGCGTCCCTGGTTTAAATAAATCATCTGTTGTCCCAGGGAAACAGCCTGGAGGTGATCGTGGGTGGTGAAGACAATACTGATCCGTTTTTCCCGATTGATTCGTGTCAGGATCGCCGCCACAGCGGCTTGGTGTTCCGAATCGACACTGGAGGTGGGCTCGTCGCAGAGCAGCACGCGGGGCTCGACCACCAGGGCACGGGCCAACGCCACCCGCTGGGTTTCGCCACCGGACAGCCGGTGCGCCATGGCATGGGCGAAGGAGCTCATACCCACCAGATCCAGCGCGTCGGCAATCATCTGCTGTCGTTTCCGAGGCGGGATGCGGCGGACTTTCAGCCCGAACTCCACGTTCCGGTAAACCGTGGTGGTAAACAGAATCGGAGATTGATCCACCATGATGACTTCCCGGCGGAACCTCTGCAGCGCCGCCTCGGAGAAATTGACCTCACGGGATCGAAAACGGATCGATCCGCTGCTGGGCCGGGCGAGGAACGCCAGGATGTTCAGCAAGGTGGTTTTGCCCGCACCGTTGGGACCCAGCAGAGCGTAGATATCCCCTTCCTCAATGGCCAAGCGGGGGATGTCGAGCACCGTCCGATCCCCGTATTCCTGCTTCAACCCTGTGATGGCGTAGAGCATCAGGAGCGTGCCCTCCCCTGAAAAAAATGAAACAGCAGGTTCATTCCAAAGCTGAGAGTCATCAGGATGATGCCCAGGGCCACAGCCAGGGTAAACTGACCCTTGTCGTACTCCAGGGCTATGGCCGTGGTCATGGTCCGGGTAAATCCCCGGGCATTTCCTCCCAGCATCATGCTGATGCCGACCTCGGCGATCACCCGGCCGAATGCCGCGATCACGGCGGCCATGATGCCGAATCTGGCTTCCCGGATAATGACAAGCGCCGTCTGACGGACATTGGCACCAAGGGTCATGGCGGTTTTCCGGTATCGATCGTCAATCCGGCTAACGGCGGCAATGGTCAACGTGGCCACCACCGGAACAATCAAGATGACCTGGCCGATCACCATGGCCTTTTGGGTGTACAGCAGATCCAACATGCCGAGGACACCCCTTCGGGAAATGAACGCATATACCATCAATCCGATAACGACCGTCGGCAGCGCCAGGAGAGTGTTGAGAACGGTAATGACCAGCCGCTTGCCGGCAAAGGATTTGAACGCAATGCCGATCCCCATGGGAATGCCGATCATGCCGGCGATCAACGTGGAACTCGTACTGACCCGTAACGACACCCCCACCACCGAAAGCATCTCTGGGTCCAGAGAGACGATCAGAAGTATCGCCGACAGAACGCTGTCAATGAGAAGTTCCACAGGGAGCAGTCCTTAAACCTGACACGGGTTTGGTCCAGACGGTTCGGTTACATGGCGTCCGGATAAAAGAGCTGTTGACCGAGCAGGCGATATTCCTTGATGAGATTTTGCCCTCGGGGTGACACCAGCCATTCGGCGAGCGTTCTGGCCATGTCGTACCGAACGTGGGGAAATTTTTTGGGATTAATCGGAATCACCCCGTAGGGGTTGTGCAATCCGGGGTCGCCTTCGCAGCATATGTCCAGATCCAGCCCGCCGTCCCTTCCGAACTTGTATTTTACAAAGGTGCCTCGATCCGCCAGGGTGTATGCCAACTTTTCCTCGGCGTAGGTGATGGTCTTTCCCATGCCTTGCCCGATGGACATGTACCAGGCACCCAATCCATCCGGATGGCTAAAAGAGATGTTGCGGGTCTTCCCCTTTTTGACAATGGTGGTGGTTTCGCTGACCAATTTCAATCCGGTGGCCTTCCAGAGGGCCTGTTCCTTGGTGTGGGTGCCGCTGTCGTCGCCTCTTGAGATAAACGATGTCTTTTTGGAGGCGATTTTTTTCAGCGCTGCCGCTGCGGTGTCCTTATTTTGGATGCCGGCCGGATTCTTCGGGGGCCCGATGATGATAAAATCGTTGTGCATCACGGCATAGCGCCGGGTGCCGTACCCATCTTCGATAAATGCTTCCTACCGGGCTTTGGCGTGTACAAAGATGACATCTACGTTACCGTCCATGCCGTCGCGTATGGCGGCACCGGTGCCTTTGGCAAATACTTTGACCCGAATTCCGGTATCTTTTTCGAATTCCGGCAGGAGGATGTCGAGCAGACCCGAGGCCTGGGTGCTCGTGGTGGTCGACATTTTCAACACGCTGTCTCCGGCCGGACACGACCCGGAAAGACCCAATACCATGACTCCGGCCAGCCATATGGCCAAAACCCGTCGCACAACGCCCATGGTTACTCTCCTTTCGCAGTATCTTGGGGGAAGAGCATTTTCCCGCTGGTGGCCACATCATATCCATCCAGCTTTTCGGCGATTTACAAAAAGGTCGGTTCATGCAGCATTCCCAAAAACAGTTGAATCCCTTTGTCGAAAAATTTTTCCTTTCGAACGAGCAGATCGTATCGCTCCCACCGGATGGGGATGAAGTCGAGCCCCAGCAGGGCCGCCACCGGACGGATTCCGGGCGCTGCATGGGCACGACCGGAAAGAATTTCGATGCCGACATCCAGGTGCTTGGCGATTTCCACGTCATAACCCTCGATGGTGGAGCCGCGAAGCTCTGATTTTTCCAATTCACGGTCAAACAGCAGCCGGGTACCGGTCCCCTTGGGGCGATTGACGATGCGCACTTCGGGTTGGGACAGGTCCGCCACATGGGAAATTCCCTGGGGATTGCCCTGTTGCAGGAGGATGCCCTGCTCCCGGCGACAGAAGTTGACGATGGCCGGCATCTGATCCAGCTCCTTTAAGGCGAAATCGAAGTTATACTCGGCCCCATCCTTCTGGAGCAGGTGGCTCGAGGCACAATGTGGCAGCGGTTCTGCCGCAATGCGGCGATGCCGCCCATGCTGCCGAGATTCCCGAATACGGCCACTTGCCCGGGGTGGATCCGGTTGAACAGGGAGATGGTTTGTTCCAGAAGGGGGTCGTTGCTTCCGGCGAGGATGAGAAGGCCGTCGTAGGGTGGCAGCCGGGACTCGGTTTCCGGAATGTTCTGTGTGTGGGCTTCGATCCATTGGCGGACCAGGTGGGATGGAAACAGCCATTTCCCGGTAATTTTGGTGGCCGGAAGGCCCTTCTCGGAAATCAGCGTGTAAACCATTTTCTCGTTGATCGACAGCAACCCGGCCACTTCTTTGGTGGACATGAGCTCTTTCATTGGGCATACCTTCTCGAGATGTTGTAAAAGAGGTGATTTATTATCGTTATAAGGAAATATCTGTCAATTAGAAAACGGGATGATATGAAAATTAGGATCATAGATAACTTAAAAAAACTAAAAATTACAGTTTGTGCTCTTAGGCTTGTCCGTCTTCCGAATCCAGATGGGACGCTGGTGGGCCGCCGCAAAAGGACCATCCGGCACGTCATCGGTTTCCGTGGCGCCTGAAGGCATATCATCGGTTCGGCATCGCTCGAAGCGGGACGACGGGTTATAGGTTCGCGGTAGGTGAACTGCAGCTTTACCTCGAAGTGCCTGCCGTCGCGCGGGATCACACATCCGAATTGAATGAGCCAAGGAGTGAGCTCGGCCGTAAACATCTCCGTTTGGTGCAACGTTCGGGATCGCTCGGACATCCCACGAAACGTCCCCCGTATGGCCAATGGCCGGTACACAGTCATGGATTTTCGGCGTAAGTGTAAGGTGAATCCACATTGGACTACTGACGAACGGAGGGGTGTTTGGAAAAATGACTATAACTTCCGCGGGCTGTTCTCCTTCACCATTGCGGAACGAAACAGCAGTTCTTACTGTATTTTCGCGAGCAACGAATCCATCAGCAGACGCCTACGAATAAGGAGATGCGTGTATGAAAATGCAGGAACTCAGGGTGATCGCCAAAAAACACGGGATCAACTCGTTTGGTAAAACCAAAGCCAATCTGATCAGTGAGATTCAAATCGCGGAGGGGAATTTTGATTGTTTCGGCAGTGCCGTCGAGTACTGTGACCAGTGGGGTTGCCATTTCCGCCCCCTGTGTTTCGACGAAGCGAAAAAGTGGGTGAATGGAAAACAAAAAAAGAAGACCGCTAAAAAGGGCCGAAGAAAGCGAAAGGCATCGTGAGCTCTGTTTGCATCAGTCCAATGGGTGGCAGGAGCGGCCGGTTCTTTGAAGGGGCGGAGAATTAAGACATGAAAATGATGATAGCGATGCCAATACTGGTTCTAACCGTTGGATGCCTCATTCTTCCGGTAAGTAGCCATGGGAGTGCTCTCGACCATGGAATTTACCGAGATCTGTTAACGTTATATGTCCGGGACGGAGTGGTAGACTACCGGGGGCTCAAACAGGAGGAGTCCCGTCTTGATGAGTACCTGAGGTTGCTGGAAAACACGGATATCACTCAACTGGACCGGGATGAAACCTATGCGCTCTATGTCAATGCTTACAATGCCTAGACCCTCAAGCTGATCCTGACCGCTTATCCCGACATCAAGTCGATCCGGGAGCTCGGAGTCTTTTCCTCCGGCCCTTGGAAAAAAAAGATCGTACGGGTCGACGGCCGGGTAGTTTCCCTGGATGATGTCGAACACGGTATTCTGCGTAAAAAGTACAAGGATCCTCGCTTCCACTTTGCCGTCAATTGCGCATCCAAGAGCTGTCCACCCCTGATCTCGGAACCCTACCGGGGCGACATTCTGGATCGGCAGTTGGAAACGGCCACTCGGGAATTTCTCAACGATCCCAGGTACAATTATCTCAACGGCAATACATTGTATGTCAGCCGGCTATTTAAATGGTACGGCGAAGACTTTCCCGACGGTGTTGTCCCATTCATTCGGTCCTATGCTCAAGGGGAGTTTAAAAAGCAGCTTGAAAAGCGGAAAGACCGCATCCGGGTCAAGTACCTGGATTATGATTGGTCGTTGAACGGCAAATAGACCATGCATGGACAATGTCCATGGCCCCATCGGCCGGGGCCGAGGCGGCCTATGACTTCATTCATCGCCGGAAATGCGGCATGGCAATCCATTAGGAGAGACAATGGCAAACTTTGATTTTGATATCGGGGTCATCGGCGGCGGCGCGGCCGGCTTGACGGTCGCATCCGGCTCTGCTCAGCTGGGGGCGAAAACGCTGCTCATCGAAAAGGAGAAAGAGCTGGGGGGGGACTGTTTGCACTTTGGATGCGTGCCAAGCAAAACCCTGATTAAGTCGGCCCACGTGTACCATCAAATGAGGCACAGCGACCGTTACGGCCTGCCCTCTGTGGCGTTGCCCCCGGTGGACTTCCGGCGTGTATCCAACCGTATCCGTTCGGTGATCGGTGTCATTCAGGAGCACGATTCCGAGGAGCGGTTCTGCCGTTTGGGGGCCCGGGTGGAATTCGGACATCCACGCTTTACCGATGAACACACGGTGCAATTGAATGGTTCATCCTATTCTGCCAACCGCTGGGTCCTGGCAACCGGCTCTTCGGCAGCGGTTCCCCCCATTGAGGGCTTGGACCGCACCCCCTTCATTACGAACCGTGAAATTTTCTATCTCGACCAATTGCCCGCCTCGATGATCATCCTCGGTGGCGGGCCCATTGGCATCGAAATGGCCCAGGCCTTCCAGCGGTTGGGGTCCCGGATTACCGTCATCGAACGTGCCGAGCAGATCCTCGGAAAGGAAGACAAGGATATGGCCGAAGGGGTGAAGGCCATACTGACGTCGGAAGGGGTCGTCTTTCATCTGGGTACCGAAGTCATTGCCACCAGAGATCTGGGCTCGGAGCGGGAGGTCACCATTAAACATAACGATGGGTCCACTTCCCGGCTTCAGGCCGAAACACTCCTGGTGGCCCTGGGCCGCCGTGCCAATACCGACGGCATGAACCTGGAAGGTATCGGTGTTGATGTGGGCCGGCGGGGTATTGAGGTCGACGACCGTCTTCGCACCAGGCAAAAGCATATCTATGCGGCCGGAGACTGCAACGGCGGGTTCCAATTTACACATGCCGCCGGCTACGAAGGGGGCATCGTGGTGAGCAACGCCATATTTCATCTGCCGCGGAAAAAGGATTACACGTATCTGCCCTGGTGCACCTACACGGATCCGGAACTGGCCAATATCGGGATGAATGAAACCATGGCCAAGGCCCGGGGGATCGAGTACCGGGTATACACCGAAGAATTCCGTAATAATGATCGAAGCATGGCCGAAGAGGAGCGGATCGGAAAAGTAAAGCTGCTTCTGGACGAAAAAGAAAAGCCCATCGGAGTTCAGATTTTCGGGCCCCAGGCCGGTATTTTGATCAGCGAGTGGGTGGCGGCCCTCAACGGCAAGGTCAAGCTTTCCACCGTTGCCTCGGCCATCCATCCTTACCCGACCATTGGCGAAATCAACAAAAAGGTGGTGGGCAATTTCTTCTCCCCCAAGATTTTTTCCGAGAAGATTAAAAAAGGGCTTAAGTTCTTCTTCAGCCTGAAGGGGCGGGCGTGCGAAGTGGATGAATGTACATAGTTCGTTAATTAGGGATTTGGTATTGGGTACTGGGTGCTCACAGAATCCTTAGCAGCGAATACCAAATACCGGATACCCAATACCCAGGAGAGAACGGGCGAACCTTTCGACTCGCTTCGCTCGCTCAGGACAAGCGGGCAAACGGACCCACGGATAAAGGAGGCATCATGAGACTGGCCATGATCGGATTGGGACGCATGGGAATGAATATGGCCCGACGGTTGCTTCGGGGCGGGCACGAGATCGTCGCCTACAATCGCTCCCCGGAGAAAACCCGCCGGCTGGCCGATGAAGACGGTGCCGTTGCCGCGGTTTCCCTTGACGAGGTCGTTGAACATCTTCCGGCGCCGCGGATCGTATGGCTCATGTTGCCGGCAGGGGCCCTTGTCGATCAGCACATTTCACAGTTCAGCGAATTGCTCGATGAAGGAGACATCCTCATCGATGGGGGCAACACGTTATACAAAGATGACATTCGCCGTTCAGAGGCATTGCTTGAGAAACGGATCGGCTACGTGGATGTCGGCACCAGCGGTGGGATCTGGGGATTAACCGAAGGTTACTGCCTGATGATCGGCGGCGAAAAAAAACACTTCGACCGGCTCGAGCCCGTTTTTCAAACCCTGGCGCCGGCGGAAGGGTACCTGTATTGCGGTCCCTCCGGTGCCGGGCATTTCGTCAAGATGGTCCACAATGGTATCGAATACGGTCTCATGCAGGCCTACGGCGAAGGATTTGAAATTCTCGAGGCCTCTCCCTAACGGGACCATTTTAACTATCAACAGATTGCTCATCTCTGGAATCAAGGCAGTGTGGTCCGTTCCTGGCTCCTGGAACTGCTGGAGCCGGCGTTTGCCAAGGACCCCCGGTTGACCGATATCCAGGGGTATGTCGAGGATTCGGGCGAGGGCCGCTGGACCCTCCAGCAGGCCATTGAAACCGATGTGCCGGCAGAGGTGATCGCCCTTTCTCTGATGCGGCGATTCCGCTCCCGTCAGGAGAACACATTTACCGATCGGGTGCTGGCGGCCTTAAGACGCGAGTTCGGCGGGCACGCGGTGAAAAAATCTTCCTAACCCATCAGGAGACTATCCATGGCAGAGACATCCTTTTCCGATCCGGACGCCATTATCGCGCCATGTACGGCCGTCGACCAGGGTTCCTCCGGCACCGCGACCTGCACCGAGCCCAGCACGATTACGATTCTAGGGGCCACCGGCGATTTGACGGCTCGAAAATTGATGCCGGCATTGTTTAATCTGTACCGGATCGGGAGCCTCCCGGAAGAATTTGCCATTGTGGGATGCGGGAGAACGGAGCTGACCGATGAAACCTTTCGCGAACGGATGGGTCACGCGTTGTCGGTTTCGGATGATTCGGCCACAAGCGACGTGACCGGGTTTCTGGCGCATTTGTATTACTGCTCCCTGCAATATGACTCGCCGTCGGATTTCGAGGCCCTCGCCGTTTTGCTTCAAGACATCGATCATCGCCATGGCACCAACGGAAACCGGATATTCTATTTTGCGCTGCCGCCAACGCTGTACATGCCGGTGGCACGAATGCTCGGGCAGGCCGGTCTGGCCAAGGAAAACACCGGCGGCAGCGGTTGGTCCCGCCTGGTCATCGAAAAACCCTTCGGGCGGGACCTTCAGTCCGCCATTGAACTGGATCGGGGAATTCACGGGTATTTCGGGGAGCACCAGGTATTTCGGATCGACCATTATCTGGCCAAGGAAACCGTTCAGAATGTCCTGATGTTCCGTTTTGCCAATGCCATTTTCGAGCCGGTGTGGAATCGCCGGTATATCGCCAGTGTGCGCATATCCGCCACTGAGAGTCTGGGTGTGGAACACCGGGCCGGATACTATGAGCAGGCCGGTGTGGTTCGGGACATGTTTCAGAACCACATGATGCAGCTGCTGTCGCTGACGGCCATGGAGCCGCCCGCCGTGTTCAAGGCCGAGCGGGTTCGGGATGAGAAGATAAAAGTATATCGGGCGCTGAGGCCCTTTCCGGTGGATCGTCTGGATGCCAACCTGGTGCTCGGGCAGTATACCGCCGGGGAGATCGATGGACACCGGGTCCCCGGCTACCGGGAGGAACCGGATATATCTCCGAATTCGGTCACGCCCACCTATGCCATGATGAAGCTCTACCTGGTTAACTGGCGCTGGCAGGGTGTCCCGTTTTACCTGGTGTCGGGCAAGCGGCTTGCGGAGAAGCGAACGGAAATTGACATTCACTTCCGTCCGGTTCCCCACTCCATGTTTCGAAACGTTCTGGGAACGGACATCCTGGCCAACCGGTTGATCCTCGGGATTTATCCGGAGGAGAAGATCGCGCTCACATTTCAGACCAAATCGCCAGGCGCCCGGGTTCGACTCCGCACCGTCACCATGGACTTTCATTACTCGGAAAACAGTACGGCGCCGATACTCGACGCCTACGAAAAAGTACTTCTAGACGGAATGGTCGGAGATCAGACGCTGTTCTGGCGTCAGGACAGCGTCGAGAAAAGCTGGGCGTTCCTGACACCCATCCTGGAAGCCTGTGAAACCTGTGGCGATCGGGACGCATTGCTGCATCAGTATCCGGCCGGATCCAAAGGTCCGGAAGCCGCGTTGAACCTGTAAGACCGTCAAGAGGGCCCAATGGTACAAGCCGAATCATCCCAAGAGGGCGATGCCGACATGGAAGATACGATACCACGTGCCAAAGAGAAACGGAGGGGAGCCAAGGTTAAGGCCCTTGCGCTGATTGTGTTTATTGTATCGGGGATTCTTGTTTATCAATTCACCTCCATCCGGGATTATCTGACCGCCGAGGCCCTGGGGCGTTTCCTGGACACCGCAGGACTGTGGGCCCCGGTGGTGTTTATGTTCGTGTATGCCATCGGTGTCAGTCTGTTTGCTCCGGGAACCCTGTTGACAGGCCTCGGGGCCGCCATCTTCGGGCCGTACTGGGGAGTTGTCTACAACTGGTTCGGCGCCATGATGGGCGCCAGCCTTTCCTTCTTCATCGGCAGGACCCTGGGGCGGGAGTTTGCCGCACAACTCATCGGTGATCGGCTCAAAAAGTATGACGACGCCATCGAGCGCAACGGATTCGCCACGGTGCTGTACCTGAGACTGATCTATTTTCCGTTCACCCTCATGAACTTCGGGATGGGGTTGACCAAAGTCCGGTTTTGGGATTACTTTTTCGGAACCGGCCTGGGCATCATGGTCGGAACCTTTATCATCACCTTCTTTATTGGCACGTTAAAAGAGGTATGGGTGTCCGGGAACTGGGGGGAGCTGCTTTCATTTAAAGTATTCTTCTCCATCGGGCTCTTTATCTTTTCTTTCTTCATCCCCATAATTATCAAAAAAATCAAAGGCGAGGAGTCATCGGCCAAAGGAGCAGCATCATGACCGAACTGGAGAACCGGTGTATCAATACCATCCGTATGCTTTCTGCGGACGCCGTGGAAAAGGCCAATTCCGGTCACACCGGAATGCCGATGGGGGCCGCGGCTGCGGCGTTTGTGCTCTGGGCCCGCTTCTTAAAACACAATCCAAACAATCCGGACTGGCCGGATCGGGACCGGTTCGTATTGTTGGCCGGTCATGGGTCCATGCTTCTCTACAGTTTGCTTCACCTGACCGGGTACGATTTGCCCCTGGAAGAACTGAAGAACTTTCGCCAGTGGGGCAGCCGCACACCGGGTCATCCGGAACACGGCCACACTCCCGGGGTGGAAACCACTACCGGGCCGCTGGGGCAAGGATTTGGCAACGGGGTCGGCATGGCCCTGGCCGAACAGTATCTGGCAGCCCGGTTCAACCGACCCGGGTATACCGTTATCGATCATTATACCTACGGCATCGTCAGCGACGGCGACCTGATGGAGGGCGTCTCCCACGAGGCCGCTTCCCTGGCCAGTCACCTCGGGCTTGGCAAGCTGATCTATATCTACGACGACAACCGGATTTCCATTGAAGGGGGCACGGACATCGCCTTTACCGAGGACCGGGGCGCACGCTTTAAGGCCTACGGCTGGCAGGTGATCGACGTTCCGGACGGCAACGACATCGCCGCCCTGGACGCGGCCATCCAATCGGCACGGCAAATGACGGATAAACCGTCATTGATTGTGGCGAGGACCCACATCGGGTTCGGCAGTCCCGGAAAACAGGACAGCCCCGGCGCCCACGGAGAACCTCTTGGCGCAGAAGAACTTCGACACACCAAGGAAAACCTGGGCTGGCCCCTGGAACCGGATTTCTATATTCCCAACGATGTCTTGCCGATTTTCCGGGAGGCCGTTGCAGCCGGAGCTGCAGCGGAATCCCGATGGCAGGAACGATTTTCAGAATACGCAAGAGCGTTTCCGGAGCTGGCCGCTGAGCTGAACCAATGGCTGGCCGGGGGTCTTCCGGAAGATTGGGGAGTCGCCGTCCCGGAATTCCCGCCGGATGCCAAAGGCATGGCCACACGGGTGGCATCCGGTAAAGTGTTGAACGCCATCGGTGTCAGAATTACCAATCTGGTGGGCGGGTCGGCCGATCTCGCTCCGTCGACCAAGACCCTGATCGCCGATGCGCCCGACTTTCAGAAGGGGGCATATCAGGGGCTTAATCTCCGGTTCGGCGTCCGTGAACACGCCATGGGATCGATTCTAAACGGTATGGCCCTCCATGGGGGGTTGATCCCCTATGGGGCCACATTTCTCGTTTTTTCAGATTACATGCGACCCCCTATCCGATTGGCCGCACTGATGGGTATTCACGTCATCTATGTCTTCACCCATGACAGCATCGGTTTGGGTGAAGACGGTCCGACCCACCAACCCATTGAGCACCTGGCATCGCTGAGGGCCATCCCGAATTTGACCGTGATCCGCCCTGCCGATGCCAATGAGACGGGCCAGGCATGGATCCATGCAGTGAGCCAAAACAGCGGGCCTGTCGCCCTGGTGTTGACCCGCCAAGGATTGCCGGTGCTGGATCGAGAGAGGTTTCCGTCCGCGGAGGGACTATTGAAGGGGGGGTATGTGCTTGAAGATCCTTCCGACGGTCAACCGGATGTACTCCTCATGGCCAGCGGTTCCGAGGTCGCCATAGCCATGGCGGCGGCGACCCAACTTGCCGAGGAAGACATCCTCTCCCGGGTGGTCAGTATGCCATCCTGGGAACTGTTCGATGCCCAATCCGATGCCTACCGCGATTCCGTGTTGCCACCGGCTATTTCCGCCCGAATCGCCATCGAAGCCGGAAGCCCCCAGGGATGGCACCGGTATGTCGGCTCCGGCGGTCGTGTCATCGGTATCGAGCGGTTCGGGGCTTCGGCGCCGTTTCAGGAGATCTACGAGCACTTCGGATTGACCCGAGAACGGGTAGTCCGCGTGGCTCATGACATTCTAAGCAGGAGTTGACACGCATGACGCTGCGCATCGCCGCCGACGCCGATGAACTTGACCACGACGGGGCTGAGCTGTTTCTTCGGATTGCCAAAGACAGCGTCAGCACCCGTGATCGGTTTGCCGTGGCCATTTCCGGCGGTTCTACGCCCAGGGGGATGCATCATTTACTGGCCCTGGAGCCGAGGATTTCGGACATGCCTTGGGCCGAAACCCATGTGTTTTGGGTGGATGAGCGCCTCATGCCCTACGATCATCCGGATAGCAACTATGGCTCTGCCAGGGATGATTTTTTATCCCGTGTTCCGATCCCCGATGCCAACGTGAATCCCATGCCGGTGAATCTGGAACCCCATGCCGGGGCGGCCGCCTATGGGCAGTGTCTCGCGGAATTTTTCAATCACCCGTCCATTCCCATCTTCGACCTCATCGTTCTGGGTCTGGGTCCCGACGGGCATACCGCCAGCCTGTTTCCTGGAAGTGCTCCCGATCCGTCCGGGGAGGAGCCCTGGGTGATATCCGTCACCGGCGGGAATCCGAACGTCACCCGTTTGACGATGAACTACAATGTTTTAAACAGGGCCAGACATGTCGGGATGCTGGTATCCGGTGCCGGAAAGGCGGACATCGTGAGGCGGATTCACTCCAAGGAGCCGCCTCTGCTGCCGGCCCATTATGTGGTGCCGTCGTCCGGACCCATGATTTGGCTGCTGGACCGTGCAGCGGCAGCGTTGCTACCGGAAGGGGTCGGCCATGGGACCGGATAGCTGGTATATCGCCGGTGATATTGGGGGCACCAAAACCAATCTCGGGGTTTTTCTGCTCGGCCGCACCCGTCCCAAACGGCTCTACTCAGCCACCTTTCCCAGCCGGCAGTTTACCCAGCTGGAGACGATCCTGTCGCGGTTCATGGAGCCGCTTCCGGACCACCCGGTGGCCGGTGCCTGCTTCGGCATTGCCGGCCCGGTAGTGGCAGGGCGGAGCCGAACCACCAACCTGCCCTGGCTGGTTTCGGAAGCCGCTATTCAACAACAATTTGATTGGCCGAAGGTGCGCCTGGTCAATGATCTGGTCGCCACCGCCATGGCGGTCCCGGTATTAAACGCCCGGGAATTGGTTCCGGTGAATCCGAAACGGGTCCGAAAATCGGAAAACCTGGCCCTGGTGGCCCCGGGAACCGGACTGGGCATGGCGCTGTTGGTCGCCGACAACGGCCGCCATATTCCTGTCGCCTCGGAGGGGGGGCACGCCGGCTTTGCTCCCAACGGTGACGAAGAGATCGATCTGTGGCAATACCTCCAGGCCAGATTCGGTCATGTCAGCACCGAACGGGTACTGTCCGGACAGGGTTTGGTGAACATCTATGACTGGTTGAAAGACACGGGTCGATATCGTGATCCCATATGGCTGGCGGCTGCCAGATCCAGCGGAGATCCGGCGGGCGCCATATCCGGTGCAGCGATGGCCCGCAAAACACCCATAGCCGTTGCCGCTCTCAATCGCTTCGTGTCGATCCTGGGGGCCGTTGCCGGTGACGTTGCGCTGACCGGAACGGCCTTTGGTGGCATTTATCTGGGGGGTGGGATTCCGCCAAAAATCCGAACCTTCATCATAAAGGGACCCTTTCAGGAGGCGTTCACCCGGAAGGGACGATTCCGGCCCATGCTTGAAAAGACGGCCGTCAGGATCATCGTGAATGACCGGGCCGCGTTGATCGGCGCCGCCATCTTGTCAATGAAATAGATACTGGGTATTAGGTATTGGGTACTGGTTATTGGGTACTGGGTATTGGATACTTGCTTCTAACAGCAAAGCAGTGCTCTCCCGAAAAGGAAACTCCCAATACAAGAAGTTGATTGCCAAATTCTATTGTAAGGAGCGCATACCAACTACCCAATACCGAATACCATTCCGTTAAAACCAAGAAAGGCGCCAGATGACAACCAGAAGAGGAATACGATGACGAAATTACAAGAATTGGCAGCCCGGGGACAGTCCGTCTGGTACGATTATATCCGACGGTCTCTGATTACTTCCGGGGGGCTCAAAGCCCTGGTGGATCAGGGCGTTCGCGGTGTCACGTCCAATCCGGCCATATTTTAAAAGGCCATCGCCGGAAGTCAAGACTATGATGCGGCCATCAAAACACTGATCGCCGAAGGCAGATCCGTTGAAGGTATTTATGAAAGCCTGGCCATTGACGATATCCAGATGGCGGCCGACGTCCTGAAACCGGTATATGATAATACCGGTGGTTATGACGGGTACGTCAGCCTGGAGGTCAGTCCCGAGTTGGCCCACGATACCCCCGGAACTGTGGCAGAAGCCGTTCGCCTCTTTACGGTGGTGGCCCGTCCCAATGTCATGATCAAGGTGCCGGCCACACCCGCCGGGATTCCGGCCATCGCCGAATTGATCGGAAAAGGCGTGAATGTCAATGTAACGCTCATTTTCGGTCTGGAAAATTACGGTGCCGTTGTTGAGGCGTACCTTTCCGGACTGGAGCAATTGGCCGGGACCGGACCGTCCGTGGAAGGCGGCCACCGGGTCGATGGGGTGGCTTCCGTGGCGTCTTTCTTTGTGAGCCGGGTGGATACCGCCGTGGATAAAGCGCTTGAAGCCATCGGTAACAGCGATCTCCAGGGAACCATCGCCATTGCCAACGCCAAGGTCGCCTATGCCCGATTTCAGAAACTTTTCTCCGGGGATCGATGGGATCGGCTGGCCTCCCAGGGCGCTCGAGTGCAACGGGTGCTTTGGGCCAGCACCGGCACCAAGAATCCCGACTATTCAGATACCCTTTACGTGGATGAACTGATCGGCCCGGATACCGTGAACACCCTGCCTCCGTCCACCCTTGAGGCGTTTCTCGACCATGGCCATATCGAGCCGACGCTAACCGCCGGAGTCGAAGAGGCCCGATCCCGTTTGGCCCGGTTGGCGGATTTGAACGTCCGGTTGGACGATGTGACCAAAACCCTGCAGGACGAGGGGGTCGATGCGTTTGCCCGCCCGTTCCGGTCCTTAATGGCCAGCATCGCCCAGAAGAAAGAAGATCTTCAATATGTGTCGGCCAGCAGTTCCGAATACCTGGGGGAATTCGAGACCGCCGTCCGGAAGCACATGGCGGAGTTGGTCAAAGAGGATATCGTCCGCCGTATCTGGGACCGTGATTACACGGTCTGGAAACCGGAGCCCGCTGAAATTTCAAACCGGCTGGGTTGGCTGGACAGTCCCCGGGTGATGGCGGCCGCGATCGGAGAGATCGAAGCGTTTGTGGAAGACATTCGAAGAGAGGGATTCACCCATGGGCTGCTGCTCGGCATGGGCGGCTCCAGCCTGGCTCCGGAAGTGTTTCGCAAGATCTTCGGTGTCGCCCAGGGATATGTGGACGTAACCGTTCTGGACAGCACCGATCCGGCCGCCGTGCTCGAGAAACAGCGTGAGTTGGATCCGTCCAAAACGCTGTATATCGTTTCGACCAAGTCCGGCGGGACCATCGAAACCATCTCGTTTATGAAATATTTCTACACTCTGGTGGCGGCGGCGGTGGGACCGGAGCGCGTCGGCCGCCATTTCTGCGCGATAACCGATCCGGGCAGCGGGTTGGAGGAGATGGCCGAAGCGCTCAATTTTCGCAACATATTTCGCAACGATCCGAACATTGGGGGGCGGTATTCGGCGCTTTCCTTTTTCGGCCTGGTCCCGGCAGGGTTGCTCGGCATCGATCTGAATCGTGTTCTGACCCGTGCGGGGGCCATGGCCGGTCATTCGACAGATCCCGGTGACGACAACACGGTCGCGCACCTTGGGGCCGCATTGGGAGAACTGGCCGCAGCCAGGCGTGATAAAGTGACGCTCATCGCCTCGGATGTATTGCGACCGTTTGGCGCCTGGGTGGAACAGCTCATTGCTGAGAGCACTGGAAAGGAGGGGCGCGGCATTCTGCCGGTGGAAGGGGAGGCCGTACTTGGGCCCGAGGCTTACGGGCCGGATCGCTTGTTCATTTATTTGAGACGAGACGGCGACGATACCCTGGATAGCAGCGTCGGCGCCCTAACTCGAGCAGGACATCCGGCGATTCAGATCCGACTGCGGGATGTATATGATGTGTGTGGCGAGTTTTTCAGATCGGAGATGGCGACCGTGATCGCCGGGCGCCGGCTGGGGATCAATCCCTTTGATCAGCCCAATGTCGAGTCGGCAAAAGTCCTGGCCCGGGAGATGATGGCCGCCTACCAGGAAACCGGCACCCTCCCGGTGCCGACCCCGGATTTTGATGGGGACGGGATCCAAATATACGCAGGGGGTGCCCTGTCAAAACCGGAATCGGCGCTACAGGAATTCCTGGAAACCGCGGACACCGGAGACGAATTCGGGTCCGGACGCAGTTATGTGTCCCTACAAGCCTATGTGCCGCCGACCCCGGAGACCGAATCATCCCTCCAGGCATTGCGCACGCGCATTCAGGAATCCACCCGCCTGGCAACCACCCTTGGGTACGGACCCCGCTTTTTACATTCCACGGGCCAACTTCACAAAGGCGATGCCGGCAGCGGGCTGTTTATCCAAATTACCCGGAGTCGATCCGAGGACGCGGCGATACCGGATCAGGCCGGCGAATCTGCATCCCACCTGACATTCGGCACCCTGATCGATGCCCAGGCGCTGGGCGACCGTCAGGCCCTGCTGGACGGCCAACGAAGGGTGCTGCGGATACACGTTGAAGGGGATCTGACGGAGACGCTGGAACGGCTGGCAGCGGCTCTGAAATAACTGATTCTGAATGCCAAAAGCCTGGTATTGGGTATTCGGTACTGGGTACTCGCTGCTAACAGAGGCTTTGGGCAATACCCAATACCCAGTACCGAGTATCTGTGTGATGAC
>Ga0056119_1000079_pt1 | contig 23857 bp, 21 predicted proteins | sample WorMettaBAHAMAS1_FD_80076 | JGI IMG/M metagenome (GOLD analysis project Ga0056119, IMG submission 80076) | Marine gutless worms symbiont microbial communities from Max Planck institute for Marine Microbiology, Germany - Olavius tantulus BAHAMAS.1 ...
AGATTGCGCAACTAAATGTAAAAGAACAATGAAACACGAAAAGTGTTACCTATGTCTCCGAACACGTGTCACCCTTGTCCCCGGTCCGTACAATGGGGGAGGCGCGGTGGGGGTGATGGAATGGCCGATGTCAATATCCTTAAATTTGGTTATGGCTCGTAAATTTTATAGGTTGATTCGAATTGCGTATTCCTGTCCGACATAGCTTTTAGCGACGGCGGATCGTGCTTCGAATTTTAATTCGAGTAATTCCCTGAAACCCCAATTTTTGTTTGTTAAACATGGATTCCTAACAATTATTTTTCGAGACACTTTTATACAAGGAGTAAATTCATGGAGGCCTGGAAAGAACAACTTCAGAACCAAGTCGATACCGTCGAGCGTCTCAAGCAGTACATCCAACTTACCGCTGCGGAAGAAGAAGCCATCGGTACGATGAAGACCAAGTGGGGAACCACACCCTACTTTGCGTCCCTGATGGATCCGGATGACCCGGAATGCCCGATTCGCAAACAGGTCATTCCCTCGGTGAAAGAACTGAAAAATACGTTTGGGATACCGAATTATCTGATCTGGAAGGAGAATCGGGATACCGAAGAAGTGCGCCCCGACAGCATCGCACGCCAGTATCATGACCGGATCGCGTTTACTGTCACCGATGTGTGTGCCAATTACTGCCGGCACTGCTTCCGCAAGGAACTGGTGGTCGACCGGGAGCTGAAGCTTCGCCTGGACGTGGACGAAGGCATCGACTGGATCCGGGAGCACAGCGAAATTCGGGATGTGCTGATCACCGGCGGCGATCCGTTTATTCTGTCCGATGACAAAATAGAATACATCATCCGAAAGTTGCGGGAGATCCCGCACCTGGAGATGATCCGATTCGGTACACGGGCTCCCATCGTGTTGCCCCAGCGGATTACCGACGGCCTGAAGAAGATCCTGAGCCCGTACCACCGGATTCCGATATGGATCAACACCCAGTGCAACCACCCCAATGAACTCACCGAAGAGACCGCCCGGGCCGTTTACGATCTTCTGACCTGCGGTGTGAACGTGGGCAACCAGGCAGTGCTTCTCAAAGGGATCAACGACGACGTGGAAACCTTCCGGAAGTTGCATCAGAAGCTGCTCACCGTGCGCATCCGACCGTACTATGTGTTTTATTGTGAACCCGCTCCCGGTATCGATCATTTCCGGACACCGGTGGAAAAGGGGGCCGAACTCATCCGGGACGCCATCCGCGGTCATACCACCGGCCTGGCACAGCCCATGTACGTGATCGCCACCAACATCGGGAAGATACCCCTCATGCCCGATTACTACATCGTCGACAAGAACGAGACGGAGTATACGCTTCGGAATTACAAGGGGCAGGAGACCCAATGGCCCAATATTCCGGAGTGACAGACTCCATGAACCATTCGGGACCAAACCATCCGGGAGGCGCCATGGAACTATCAGACGATTTGGTCGAGCAAACGATCCGTTTTCACGGGCACTCCTGCCCGGGATTGGCGATCGGTATCCGAGCAGCTGAACTGGCGCTTCAGGATATCGGCAGGGCCGATGACGAAGATATTCTGGCCGTTGTCGAAACCGATATGTGCGGCGTGGACGCGATTCAGTTTCTGACCGGATGCACCTTCGGAAAGGGCAACCTGATCCATCTGGATTATGCCAAAAACGCCTTTACGTTCTACCGCCGGCGGGACGGCAAGGCGATTCGGCTGGTTACCCGGTCCGAGGTGATGGGGCTACGGGATGATACCGTCGTGGCCCTCCGGGAGAAGGAGGTCGCCGGTGAATCCCTCAGCCCGGAGGAGCAAGAGCGGCTGCAGCAAGCCGTCGATGCACGGACCCATTATGTGATGGATGCGGCCCTGGAGGAGATCTTCGATGTTCAGCCGTTATCAACGCCTGCTCCAAAGCCGGCCCGAATCATGAACAGTGTTTCCTGCGAGGCATGCGGCGAGGACGTGATGGAATCGCGAACCCGACAGTTCATGGGGCAAACCCTTTGTATCCCTTGCTTCAACCTGCGGGAGCAGCGGTGGTAGATCAACGGATGCTGGAGACTGGATACTGGATACTGGAGACTGGATACTGGATGCTTGCCCGCCTTAAGCGGGCCTGATGCTGGATGCAGGAAAAGCTGAAAGCTCAAAGTTGAAATCTGGACGATAAAAGATGCTGGATTTTCGAAGTTGGATGCTTGGCCGCATCTGGCGGGCTGGATGTTCGAAGCAGGTGTCGGGTTTCGGGTGTCCCGCCTTCGCTCCATCAAGCTACGGCGGGCAGGCAGGTGTCAGGTGAAAACCTTAAGTAAAAATAACAAACAAAAAATTACAAAACACCAAATACCAAACACAATTAACGAATACCCACTACCCACTACCCACTACCCTATACCGAATGATGGCCAACGGGCAGACGGGCCACCCTTCGACTCGCTTTGCTCGCTTCCTTCGACGATGCTCAGGACAAGCAGGGCCTACGGACCTACTCCCCCGTGAACTTCGGTTTCCGCTTTTCCGCAAATGCCGATACCGCTTCCATCAGGTCTGCGGACGGAATAATGTTGGCACTAATCCCCGCAACGTACCGCAGCCCGTCTTCCACCGGACGTCCGGCACTGTAATTGAGCACGTCTTTGGCGGCCTGTACGGCCAGCGGTGAGTTGGCTGAAATGGTTTCGGCCATTGCCTGGGCGGCCGCCATCAACTCTTCCGATTTACCGAACACCTCGTTGACCAGCAGCATCCCCTTGGCCCGCCGGGCATCCACGAACGCTGCGGAAAAAGCAAGCTCCCGTGTCATGCCCTGACCGATGATTCGCGGCAGGCGCTGGAGGGCACCCAAATCGGCCACAATGCCGATAGCCGCTTCCCTCAAGGAAAAGACGGCATCTGACGAACAGAGTCGAATATCGCATGCGGCCGCCATATCCAGGCCGGCACCGACGCAATGGCCGTGGATGGCAGCGATGACCGGTTTGCGGCAGCGTTCGATGACGTTCATGGTTTCCTGCAGTTCGCTGATCTTACGCACCAGGCGCCACTTGGTCCCCCCCTGGGGATTCGGCTCCGCCAGCTCTGGCACGGCGGTGGCCATATCCAGAAGATCGAGGCCGGCGCAGAAGCAGTTTCCCTTCCCGGCGATGATCACCGCTCGGATCTCCGGATCGGCGTCGAGGGATTCGAAGATCGGCAGTGCCTCTGTCCAGGCCGGCAGATTCATCGCATTGTTTTTCTCCGGTCGATTCAGAAACACCCAGGCGATTGGGCCTTTTTGCTCCACCTTATAGAACTCGTAATTAGACATAGCTTATTCTCTTTTCATGGAATTATCGGGTCACGGTATGAATGCTTGAAATGCGCTAAAATGCCTAAAATGAGAGATGGCAGATTTCTTTTTAATTTTAGGCATTTTAGGCATTTATAATTTTAGGCATTTTTAACTTAAGGCATTTCTTTTTGGGAAACCCTTACGTCATCGGTATCCGGCGGAACCCATCGGAGTCCGCCTTTGAATCCGTAAGCCCGATATAGATAATATACTTTGAGGGGCGGTTCTGGAACGGATCGTCTCCAGAACACCTGCCTTCTGTATATCGGTACGGCCACCGGGGGGTCGACCCGTTCGAACACCTCTGCCAGTCGGGTCTCGTGTTCGTTGGCTCCGTAGGAAACGCCGACACCGGCCCATCCGATGAGATCCTCGTCCCGCCACCAGTAGTCGTAGACATTCGGACGAGACCATTTGTTGATGGCAACGGTTCTGGGCTGGCCCGGCGTGTAGAATGCCAGCTGGCTGGCCTCCTGGTAGGCCAATGCAAACAGAAACGTTCGGTCCGGATTCGGCATGTCGGCCATCAGCTCTCCGGCACGCTGACCCAATGTATCCCAACCCACGAGTTCCTGGGAGATCCGATCCAGACGTTGGGGAATCGGGATCACCGGCCAGACTACCTGAACCAGAATGACGGCGGTAATCAGATAGGCTGATCCCACGGCCCATGGCCACAATTTTCGGCCAAAACCGATTTTCTGAAACCCGGGTCGTCTTCTTCCGTAATAAAAGGCAGCGACCAGAACAGCCACCGGAACGTACCCGGCGCCGGGCCAGTTGCCGTATACGCGGGAATGGAGGCTTAACACGGCAAATCAGGCAAACATGATAAACGATGTGAAAAACAGGTATAGAGAGGTCCAGCGCCGCTGCCGTTCGGCTCGAGTCACCGCGCGGCCCCATGCCATGAGTACCAGCAGAAACACCAGGGGCGTCAGTAATGCCGCTTGGTAACCGATGAAGTCGCCCAGAAAATTCAGGTGGATTCCGAAGGGCTCGTCGGCACCCCCGATGTGGGCGACATGGCGCACCGAGTTCCAGTTGTGGGCGTGGTTCCAAAGAACCACGGGTAAAAACATCACCAGGCCGAGAGCGACTCCCGCATAGGGTTTGATTCCGGCCAGTCGGGATCGGTGCCGTGTGACCAGAAGCCCATACAGGTATGCACCGGGGAGGAAAATGACCATCGTAAACTTGGCAAGCAGTCCGAAACCGAAACAGGCCCCGGCAGCCAGCCATTGGGCGATTCCATTGTCCTCATATCCTCTGGCCACATGATAGGTGGCTCCGGCCCAGGCGGCGGCCTGAAGCCCGTCCGGCGTTGCCAGGAGACCACCGAGGTTGAACTCGAAAATGGCCTGGGTCAGCAACGCGGTGCCCAATGCGGCTTCAGCCCCGTACCACCGATGTGCGATCGCCACCATGTACATACTCGCTATCGCCATGGCGATGACCGAGGGAAAGCGGACCCCGAACTCGGTGTTGCCAAAGAGAGATGTGCTGGCCCGGATGGCCCATCCGATGAGCGGCGCCTGGTCATGGTAACCCCAATCCAGGTGACGACCCCATTGCCAGTAATTGACTTCATCCGGGGTTAGAAGAAATGCCTGGCTGTATGCCATTCGCAGAAGGGTAAAGCCGATAATCCACGCCCATGCCAGCCCCAGATGGGATTTCCGGTCCGCGCTCGTCATGATCTTCCCATACGTGTCACCCTGACCAAAGTCAAGTTGCCAGGGGAGGCGGTGATGGACGCCCCGGTTGTCATGTAACCGGCGGACGGTGAGAACCATCCCCAGTGGCGGACGATCCCCGAACCGTCCCGGTATCGATGGGGCCTGAGGGGGTTGACGGGAATTGTCTGCGACCGGACTCAACTGTGGACAAAGCCGGGTGATTTTGGTAGCTTACAAAATTTCGAGTTCGTCACCCAACCTATAGGAAAAAGCGATTGAAGGAAACGCACTATCGGAACTATTTTGCCGGCATCCTTTTGGTTAAACTGATCCTGGCGTATCTGTTTCCCATCACTTCGGATGAGGCGTATTTTTATACCTGGGCCTTGAATCTGGATGTGAACTACTACGATCACCCTCCCATGACGGCATGGATTATACACCTGTTCTCACTTCCGGGCCGGCACATTTTTTTCTTTCGACTGTTTACCATCTTATCGGGCGCGGGGGTGGCCCTGGGGATCGGACGGGTCATTCAGCGGTATTTCGATCGACCGGAAAAGGCCTGGTGGATATCCCTGGCGTTTCTGGCATCTCCCCTCCACGTTCTGCTGATCCCCATAACAACAGACATCCCCCTGTTTCTCTTCGTTTTTTTAACCGGTGTGGCCTTCTACTCCGGCGTGCGACGGGATAGTGCGGCCAGAATGCTGCTGGCCGGCTTCTTTCTGAGTCTGGCGATACTGAGCAAGTATTTTGCCGGGCTTCTCATGATCGGCATTTTAGGATGCCTGGTGCTCTCCTGGAGGCGGGAATCGATCAAATATGGATTTCTGATGGCGCTGGGTGGCGCCCCCATGATCCTCCTGCATCTATACTGGAATTACAACGATTGCTGGTTGACGTTGATGTTCAATGTCTTCAACCGAAACAAGGACCACAGTCTGGGGCTCGACACGTTTCTGCTGTTCGTTGCGTTCCAGGTTTACCTGGCCACCCCGTGGGTGACCTACTACCTCCTGCGGAATGCGGGGAGGATTTATCGCGGCGTGCGGGAAGACAACAATCTGTTCTTCTACCTGGCGATCATCCCCATGGTTCTGCTGGCGATGCTGTCCTTTTTCGACACGAGTCTTCACTGGACCATTTCGTTTTACCCCTTCGTCTATTTGCTCCTGGTATACATCGACATTGCGACGATCAGGCGGATAGTCAAACTTTCACTGATCTTCAGCGGTCTCCACGTTCTCGCAGTCATGGTAGCACTCGCCCTGCCGGTTGAAACACTAAAAAATCACCGCTATTACGCCGACATTGTGATGGGTTTTTATGGTGATGAACTTGTCGAGGCCCTCGAACCCTTCCAGGCCGATTTTGTGTTCGGCACGCCGGGATACACCACTGCTGCCCTGATGACCTATCACAGCGGACAGCCCTTTCTGGTCTTCAAAGATGACGACCGGAATGGCCGAAATGACGACAAAGTCACCGATTTCCGGGGTCTGGACGGAAAGAACATTCTGATTTTGTCCACCCTTCCGGTTAAACCCGACGAACTCCGTGACTACATTGAATACTTCGATGACTTCACCGTCGATACCCTCCCCATTCGGGGAGCAGAATTTTCGGTCGTCTATGGTAAGGGGTTTCGTTTTGAACGATACCGGGAATTGTTTCTGAAGCAGATTCTGCGGGACTGCTACATGATACCCGATTATCTTCCGGTGGGGCGCTGCTTTTTCTACGATTGGTATTTTCCGGAAAGGGCGGCGGCCAACTAGTTTCGAAAAGCCGCTCAGACCGCCCAGAATAACCCAGCATGACAACGGTTCCTACTTATCTTTGCGAGCGATGTGGTTTACCAAACATAACCCGATTCACGAATCAAACATATGACGCAATCATCCCATAGCTCACCCCTCCAGGGTGTCATCCTTACAGCCGGAAAGGGGGTGCGCGCCTATCCGGCCACCCGATATATTCCCAAGGCGCTCATGGAGGTCGGCGGAAAAACTCTGATCGAACGGAATGTCGAGATTATGCGCCAGCAGCTCGGTATCCGCGATATTGTGGTCGTCGTCGGTTACCTGGGCGATCAGATTGTCGATTACTTCAGAAACCACGGTATTGACCAGAACATCTCTTTCATTCGCCAGCCCCAACAGAAAGGGATTGGACATGCCATGCTCTGTGCCGAGCCGGCCGTGACCCATGACCGGTTTGTCGTGACGCTGGGTGACGAATTCTACCTGGATTCCAATCATCGAGACCTACTGGCATACTTGGACGGAAACGGTGATACGGCCCTCATGTTTCGCGAAGAGCCAAACAGGTTCCGGATCACTAAAAATTACACCGGGATTATCAAGGATGCCCGCGTCATCTCCCTGGAGGAAAAACCGAAACAGCCCCGGACCCGTCTGATGGGTGTGGGAACGTACCTGTTGAACCGAAAGGTGTTCGAGTATGTCCGAACCACGCCTCCCTCAGCGCTCAGAGGGGAAGTGGAGATCACCGATGTCTTGTCCCATATGGCCCAGATGGAGACCGTTTATGCCTGCATGCTGGATGGGGCATACATTAACGTAAACAGCGTTGACGACCTGAATATGGCCCACTACATGCTCCGGGAGCGCTATTTCGATCAATACCGGGTCAGCGTGGTGATACCGGCATACAACGAAGAGGACACAATTGACGAGGTGATTCGGGACTTCGGGGCTCGAGATGAGGTTGATGAGATCCTGGTCGTAGACAACAATTCCCGGGACCGAACACGGGAGAAGGCGTTGGGTGCCGGCGCCCGGGTCGTAATGGAGACGCGCCAAGGCTACGGTTGCGCGTTGCGCCGGGGCCTCGACGATGCACTCGGCGACATTGTTGTACTGACCGAAGCCGACGGCAGCTTCCAGGCAAAGGATATTCCCAAATTCATGCAATACCTCAAAGACTGCGACATGGTCATCGGCACGCGGACCAACCGACAGCTCATTGAACAGGGGGCCAACATGGAAGGACTCCTCCGCTGGGGGAATGTCGTTGTGGGAAAACTCATCGAGGCATTGTGGTGGGGTCAGGAACCGCGCTTTACGGATGTGGGATGCACCTATCGAGCGATCTGGAAAACAAGCTATGAGAAGATTCGACCGTATCTGACGGCTTCCGGACCCGACTTCTCTCCGGAAATGATGATTGCGGTCCTCATTTGTCGGCGTCGGATTATCGAAATTCCGGTCTCCTACCGGCAGCGCTACGGGGGTACGTCGAAGCACTCGGGGCATTTCCGGGCCCATGCCCGGACGGCCCTGAAGATGCTTCGCCGTATTTTTAACTATCGGATGACTTACTGATGAAGCTTACCGCATGGGGAAGATATCCAAAGATCGATAGCACGGGGTCGACCTTTGAAACCCGTGCCCAGCTGGGTCGGTTGCTGAAGGATTCGGAGCCGGTGATCCCTTACGGGATGGGCCGCAGCTATGGCGATTCGGCCTTGAATCCAAAGGTGATCTGGACCCGGCGGTTTGATAAAATCCTTGATTTCGATCCGACTATGGGTCTGCTTCATGTGGAGTGCGGCGTGACCCTGGCCGAAATTATCGATCTTTTTCTTCCCCGAGGCTGGTTTCTCTCTGTAACGCCAGGGACCAGATATATTACGGTCGGCGGGGCTATTGCCAGTGATGTCCATGGCAAGAATCATCATAACGCGGGATGTTTTAGCGCCCATGTAAATTACCTGGAGCTGATGCTTCCCGATGGCGATGTTCGACGCTGTGGCCCGGATGAGCATACCGATCTCTTTCGTGCGACATGCGGTGGGATGGGCTTGACCGGTATGATATTAACAGCGGTGATCCGGCTTCAACCGGTCGCCAGCGGTTACATACGGGAGACCGTGATACGATGCCCCAACCTGGAAAACGTGTTCCGCCGTTTCGAGGACCATGGAGATGCTCCCTATTCGGTGGCCTGGATCGATTGCTTAGCCAGCGGCGGCAGTATCGGTCGATCCGTGTTGATGCTTGGAGAACATTCGGCATCCGGCGGTCTGGAACCGGAACCTCTCGAACCTCTCCCCATGCCAATGGATCTGCCCGGATTCTGCCTGAATCGGTATTCGGTGGCCCTGTTCAATCGATTATATTACCGGAGTCATCCAACCTACGCCGAAGATCAGCTAAAGCCTTTGGAGACCTTTTTCTACCCCCTGGATCGAATTTCCAACTGGAACCGGATGTACGGCAGAGGCGGCTTCACACAATATCAGCTCGTTCTGCCGAAGGAAGCCAGTGCCTCCGGCCTGCGTGAGATCCTGAAACGGATCGCATCGGCCGGACTCGGCTCCTTTCTGGGTGTTCTCAAACTCTTCGGCCCGGAAAATGACAATCTTCTTTCCTTTCCCATGGAGGGATACACGCTGGCACTCGATTTCAAAATCGAATCGCGGCTATTCCCGTTTCTGGACGAACTGGACCGTATCGTTCTGGATCACGGAGGGCGATTATACCTGACCAAAGACGTCCGCATGGGCCGGGATATGTTTGTCCGGGGCTATTCACGGTGGGAAGAATTTGAGTCGGTGCGAAACAAATTCGGGTTGAAGTCGAAGTTGCAATCGCTGCAATCTCAACGGTTGGGCATCTAGCCCGGATATGTCATGAAGGATCCGGTATAGGACGGTTTTCGGAAGAATGTTCTGTCTTCTCGAATATCGTTGGACAGAAGATATGTGATATTTTCGGAATCGGAATCGGAGTCGGAATCGGGTTCGGTATCGTTGTTGAAGGTTCCCATGGAACGGGCCGATGTCGACCCCCGATTCCGATAGCGATACCGACGCCGAACATTTCCCTGCCTCTCGATCAGGGGTGTGAACTTAACATAAGACTGACGCCAAATGAGGAAGAGATATGCGGTTGCTCATTCTGGGAGGCAATTCGGACATCGCGCTGGCCATCGCCAGGGTGTTCGCAAAGGAGGAACACTCGGATGTGGTCATGGCATCTCGGGATATGGAGATCCTTGAAAAGCGGGCCGCGGATATACGGGTGCGATACGGCGTCCACGCCGAAGCCGTATATTTTGATGCATGCGACTATGGGTCCCACTCCGCCTTTTACGCGGATCTGACACCGAAACCGGACGGCGTGGTCCTGGCGTTCGGTGCCTATGCGGATCAATCCGAGGTGGGCGATGATTTCGAAAAAAGTCGCCTTCTCATCGACACGAAACTGACCGGCGCCGTGAGCATTCTGGGGATCGTCGCCGGGGATTTTGAAAGACGGAGACATGGGTTTATTATCGGGATCGGCTCAGTGGCCGGACTTCGGGGTCGCCAGTCAAACTATCTGTATGGTGCATCCAAAGCCGGTCTGGGGGTTTACCTGGCGGGCCTGCGAAACAGGCTGTTCACCTCCGGCGTCCATGTCATGACCGTGTTACCCGGTTTTGTTCGGACCAAAATGACAGAATCCCTGGATTTGCCCGGAGCCCTTACCGCCCGCCCGGATGAGGTCGCCGCTGACATCTACCGGGGATTTCGCAAAGGGAAGAACACCATCTACACCAAATGGTTCTGGCAAATCATCATGGGGTTGATTCGGGCGACACCAGAACCGATTTTTAAGCGACTCCACATGTGAGCGTGGGGCGTCTCCAGTGATTCGAAAAGAACCGGCCGGGTTTCCGGTATGGGATTTTCATCCAGTGGTTTTTCATGTAGGATGGATGATACCCAATGGCGGAGTTCCGTTCCGTTGGACGATGGGCGGTTCGGATTCCCGAAGTTCATCGTTGCCAGCCGCCCCGGCGGTGGCACATCGATGCGCTCAGTTTGAACGGATGATTCTTTCCAGCCAGGTAATGAGCGATTATCACTCAAAAAACCCAGTATGCGCTCCGGGCGATTTTTGAGTTAGCCAAGCATCATGGTCAGGGCCCTGTGAAAATTTCCGAGATTTCTCGCGTGCAGGCGATTCCCCTGCGATTTTTGGAAGTAATCCTCAATAAACTGAAGAAGGGCGGGTTTGTCCGTGGTAAGAGAGGATTTGAGGGGGGTTACTTTCTGATCCGCGCTCCGGAAGAGATACGGCTCATCGACATCATACGGCAGATGGACGAATCAATCGGCCCGGTTCATTGCCTCAGCTTGACATCTCCCAGGCCCTGTCCCCTGAAAGGAGAATGTGCATTCTTTCCGATTTGGCAGGAGGTCCGGGACTCGGCACTGGATATTTTCAGCCGGACGTCCATGGCAGATCTGCTTAAACGGCAGACCGATCCGGCAAAGCGCCCCTCCGCGTCCTGATCTTCCGAACCATTCCCGCCCCACTCCGGGCAACAGACCGAACTCATGACCGTGACCATGATCCCCTCCCATGTTTCACACATCGGCATTGCACATCCGGAAATGGATCAGGAGGATGAACCCGGACATTGCACCAAACGGCTGAAACGATGTCATGCCATGTTGGGGTTATCGAAACACAAGGTGGCGGGAGTCCGTCAGGGGTGCCACCTGACCGATTCTGGCGGCGGCCGTCACACCGGCATCATGCATCGCATCGATCACATCCTGTGCCTCGCTTTCCGGCAGGGCCGCCAGGAGGCCACCGCTGGTCTGAGGATCGAACAGGATCTCTTCGTGCCATCGGGGCAGGCCCCCATGAAACGCGGTATGATCCGACACCAGGCGCCGGTTAAAGTCATTACTTCCGGTGGACATGCCTCGTTTGTACATATTGAGGGATTCATTCATGATGGGTAGCGCTTCAACGTCGATGTTCATCTGGACGTCGGTTCCCTTTGCCATCTCAAATGCATGCCCGGCAAGACCAAAGCCGGTCACGTCGGTGACGGCACGGGGGTGGTAGGCGCGGAGAACATCCGAAGCCGTATTATTCAGGGTGGAGATGGTTTCGACGCAGGCTTCCATCGCCTCTGCCGGAACCCATCCCTTAAGGTTGGCATTGAACAGGACACCACTGCCGATGGGTTTGGTCAGAACCAGAACATCACCGGGCTCGGCACCGACGTTGGTCCAGTACTTCTCCGGATGCACAAGGCCGGTAACGGCAAGGCCGAATTTTGGTTCGTCGTCTTCCACCGAATGGCCTCCGGCCAGCACCGCGCCGGCCTCAGAGATCTTGCTGGCGGCCCCGGCCACAATCTCTCGAAGAACCTCCGGACCCAGCTTTTTCAGGGGGAACGCAACCAAATTCAGACAGGTGACCGGGCGGCCCCCCATGGCGTATACGTCGCTGATGGCGTTTGCTGCCGCAACCTGGCCGAATCGATAGGGATCGTCGACCGGCGGAGTAATAAAATCCGCTGTGGTGACGATGGCGATGTCCTCATTGATTTTGTAAATCGCCGCATCGTCGCTGGTATCGAAACCCACCAGTAGATTTGGATCCTCGTGCTGAGGTAAATTTGCAAGCGCGCTACCGAGCCCGACCGGGTCGATTTTAGCGGCTCAACCGCAGGTCTTGGAAAGCCCGGTAAGAGTCGGTTTCTGAAACATGTTCAACACAGCCAACGTGATTTCCTCCGGAAACGGCCATATCGCCGGCCGTTCATTCGTGATGGTTCATACCGGCAACAGCGGACCGATCCGCGCGTTGCCGATTCCAGGGCCATTTCGTATGGATAAGATCCCTTTCCCCCATGTCAATTCTTTAGACATCTTAAATATATTGGATGGATACGGTATACCAATTTTTAATTTCGATACGATCGGGCTTTATCAGAGGTATTATCAATACCCGTGATGAGGTCTCCATATCATGACATCTCATCTGCAGTACGACGGAAGGGCCAGCGACGCCATGGGTGACCGATCTGCAAGGGTCCGACCCTGTGTGAACGTTTCGGCGTTGGGATGGGGAATGATGATCGACAGCCATTTGACTTGTCCCGGCGGTGTTAATAAGGTACTATTAATATAAAGTCTTTCACTTCTTTAAGGACTGCTGGACCCGAGTCCCGGCGATACGGCATGACGAGCATGCGATCACCGCAACACATGGGTTGCCTCATCTGTCGGACACTTAAACATTAGATACGCGATTGTGACACTGACACCTCCCATCCTCGATCGGTATATATTTAAAGAGCTGCTCCCGACGTTCTTTGTAACGTTGGTCTTCTTTACGTTCGTTTTCATGATGACCAATCTTTTGGAGATCACCAACCTGATCATCAACTATCGGGTTCAGCTGGGTACCGTTCTGAAGATGATGGCATTCTCCATGCCGTTTTTCCTGGAATTCATTATTCCCATGTCGGTGATGATGGCCATCCTCATGACGTTTTTACGAATGTCTGCAGACAATGAGATTGTCGCCCTGAAATCGGGAGGGGTGGGTCTTTACCGGTTGTTACCGGCGGTCGCCGTGTTTTGCGTCGCCGGTTTTTTCCTGACAGCCTTTATGTCCATATACGGATTGCCATGGGGAAAGTCGTTATTTAAAAAAACGCTACTTGAGATCGGAGCCAACAATCTGGATATCGGACTCAAGGAGCGGACGTTTAACGATGCCTTCGAGGGTGTTATGCTTTTCGTGAGCAAGATCGATATTAAGAGCCGATCTTTGCATGACATCTTCATCGAGGATCAGCGGAAAGATGGTGTCACCAGCACGATTGTTGCCCCTGTGGGACGCATCTTTCGCTCACCGGAGCGGCTGTCTGGCCACCTTCGGTTGTTTGACGGGGTAATTCACAATGTGGATCATGCCAGTCGGACCGTCCATTCGATTCAGTTTGAAACCTACGATTTTCAGTTGGATATTAAGGAGATGATGACGGCCGTGCGCGAGGGGCCAAAAGACAAGGAGGAGATGTCCCTTGCGGAATTGAAACATTTCATCGACTCGGCAACCAAAAAGGATGGACGGTATTATTCGGCCTTGATCGAGCTCCATGAGAAGTTTGCGGTTCCCTTTGCCTGTTTCGCACTCGGCCTGCTGGCAGTTCCGCTGGGGCTGCAGCCCATGGCCGGAAGACGATCCGTGGGACTGGTGCTCGGGCTTTCATTTTTTATCCTTTATTACCTGATGCTTATCGTGGGCTGGTCGTTCGGCGAGTCCGGCGTCTATCCGCCGGCCATCGGTATGTGGGCGCCCAACGTGGTCGTCGGCGTGGTTGGCATTTACCTGTTGGTTCGAACGGCCAAAGAGCGTCCGATCCGGATCGACTCCATGTTGATTGCCGTTCAGACGCTGTGGCGGCAATGGGTGCGCACCAGGCGACAGAAGACATCCGGGTGATTGGAAGATGCCAATTTTCTACCGATACATGCTCCGGGAAATGCTCAAGTATTTTACCGTTGTCCTGATCCTTGTATTGGTCCTATTTGTCGCCGTGGATTATCTGGGTACCATGGACGAGTTCATCGAATCCGGCATTTCGCTGTCTCGTGCCCTCTTTTTTGTCTTCCTGAAGATTCCCTTTATGATCGTGATGTTTATACCGGTCGGGGTGCTGCTTTCGGTTCTGATTACCCTCGGGCTCATGGGCAAGAATAACGAGCTGGTGGCTTTGAAAAGCAGCGGGATCAGTGTTTACTACTTACTCAAACCGGTACTGGCATTCGGTATCTGTGCGGTGGCCCTGGTGTTGCTGCTCTCCGAGGGGATTGCTCCGGTGACCATGGCCAAGGCCAATCACATTCAAAGTACGGAGATCCGACGCTCCGTACTCGTAACGGCCAAGGAGAAGAACATCTGGCTCAAGGACAACCGGCAAATTATCCATATCAAATTTTTCGACCCGACCGAGTTGGCGATTCATGGACTGACACTCAATATGTTTAATAACGACTTCCGGCTGGTACGGCGCCTGGACGCCGAAGCCGGGGTATTTCGTGGGGATCATTGGGAATTGAGCGGGGTCCTGGAGTTGACTCTGGACCCGGCCTCCGGACAGTACCGGGTTGCCCATACGGACCGGCAATCTGAGGTGCTGTCCATTGAACCCGCTGACCTGAAAAAGGTGGTAAAAAAATCGGAAGAGATGAGTTTCCGTGAACTGTTGCGTTACATCCGGCGGATCGAGTCTGAAGGCTATGACGCCTCTGCTTACCGGGTGGATCTTCACGCCAAGATAGCGTTTCCCTTTGTTTGTATTGTTATGAGCTTGCTGGGCATGGCCATCGGGGCCAGCGGCCGGTTGGGTCGGGGCCTGGCCGGAGGAATCGCTTCAGGAATCGGGGTGGCCTTTGTCTTTTGGATTTTCTACAGCTTTTGCCTTTCTCTGGGGTATGGGGAAGTACTTCCCCCTTGGGTGGCCGCTTGGGCGGCCAATGTGATTTTTCTCTGCGCGGGGTGGCTGCTGCTGCAGTGGGAGGAATGATGATGCGGCATGTTAATGAATGCAATAATAAATTACCGTCCGCTCGCCTCGGCTCGCTCGAGGCGCAAAGGGCGCCGAGGATGAAGATTTTCCATCGCCGTTGAGAGGACGGCGATGGAAATGGTTCTGCCATCAACATCTACAGATGGTTTGATCGGCTGTTTTTAGAAAGTCAGGGTAACTCCGAATCATTCACAGATAGATCGTGTTGCTTTTCGTCCTCTCAGCGAAAAGCAACATCAGAGGGCACTCTCTGCGCTCTTAGCGTCTCTGCGGTGTGAAATTACGTATACGTGCTGGCTATTTATAACATACTCATGATGGTTGCGGCAGGAATCGGTTGGCCGATCCTTATGCCGATGATATTGCTATCGGAGAAGCGGCGAAAAACCGTTCCCTCTCGACTCGGACTCGTGCCGCCTCCAATGGGCGGTCGGTTAACACAAAACAGAAAGCAACGGCGGCCGATTTGGGTGCATGCCCTTTCCGTGGGAGAAGTATTATCTGCTCTGCCACTCGTTCAGGTTCTGCAGAAGCGTTATGAGGATCGACGGGTGCTCGTATCTGTTTCGACGATGACCGGATTTGACCTGGCCAGAACCCGGCTCTCTGAATCGAGTACGGAGGTCTTTTTTTCCCGTATGACGTTCCCCTGATCGTTCGCCGAACCATCAATTCGATTGATCCGGCGCTCATGATCATCGTCGAAACAGATATCTGGCCGAATATGGTCTATTATCTCCATCGTCGAGGGATTCCTCTGGTTCTGGCGAATGCACGCCTGTCGCCCCGAACTTTTTCGGGCTACCGCAAGTTCCGATTCCTGATGGGCCCCACCCTGCGCCGGATGACAAAAATTTGCACTCAATCTGAATCGGAAGCCGAACGATTCCGTCGGCTCGGTGTCGACCCGGCCCGTCTGGTGGTGACCGGAAACGTTAAGTTTGATCAGATGGAACCTCCGTTGGCCGACGGATCGGGCGCAGAATGGGCTGCGCGGTTTGGGATATCCGAAGAGATCCCGGTTCTGGTAGCCGGAAGCACCCACAATGGGGAAGAAGCTATTCTGGCCGATGCGTGTCGAAATTCCCGCCGGGATTTTCCAGAGCTTCGTCTCATTGTGGTGCCGCGCGATCCCAGGCGGGCCGCCTCTGTTAAACGAATGTTTGCCGCGGCCGGCTTCTCTTCTCGACGACTGAGCGAGTTCGAAGATCAACCGGGACCGGTTTTCCCAGATGTTCTGGTCGTTGATGTTATCGGCGTGCTCCGGGCGCTATACCGGATATCAAGTGTCAGTTTTATCGGCGGTAGTCTGGTGCCCTGTGGGGGACACAATCCCCTGGAGGCTGCCGAATGCGAAAAACCGATCCTGTTCGGGCCCCATATGACGGATTTTCCGGACATCTCCAAGAAGCTAAAAAACGGAGGGGGCGCGATAGAAGTTCAGACAGCGACTGACATTCATCGGGCGCTGACACACTTGATGGGTGCCCCCGACGAGGCGGCTGCCATGGGCCGGCGGGCCTTGGGGATTTACAGGGCCAATCAGGGCGCTGTTGACAGGACTTTGACCGTGATCGGTAGGTTGTTGACATCATGAGATCTCACATCCGCACGAGAATTGAGTCTGTGATGAAAGGCCCTGCAGGCGGTTCTCCGATTTCCCTAGAAGGAACTCTTTCAGCCCTTGGAGCCGTGTACGGCTGGATTGTCAAACTCCGTTCAGATGCCTACAGGCAAGGCTGGTTTCCGGTGAACCGATTGCCATGCCAGGTTATTTCCGTAGGCAATTTGACACTCGGAGGGACGGGCAAAACCCCCATGACCATTTATGTGTCACAGCAGATCCAGAGCATGGGTTTCCGTACAGCCGTCATCAGTCGAGGCTATGGGGGCCGAGCCGAAAAAACCGGCGGTATCGTCAGCGATGGTAGACGGTTGCTCATGAAACCCATAGACGCGGGAGACGAACCGTATATGATGGCTCGAAAACTGGAGGGGATCCCTGTCCTCGTGGGGCAGGATCGATACCATACCGGGAACTTGGCACTTGACGCCTTTTTTCCGGAAGTGATCATTCTGGATGATGCCTATCAACATCTGAGGCTCTATCGAGATATCAATCTGGTACTCTTGGATGCCTCGAATCCCTTTGGCAACGGGCATCTTTTCCCCAGGGGGACGCTTCGCGAACCGATCTCCGCGTTATCTCGGGCTGATGCTGTGATAATGACCCGTTGTCCCGGGGAACTCCCCCCGGAACCGCTAACGGCATCCGGACCGTCCGACCATAGATACCGGCGGTTACCGGTATTTCATACCATTCATGACGTCCGTTTCACCGTTGCGGAATCCCATGGAACAACCCACGGAAATGAGCGAACACGGCATGTGCCTGAGGAAGGCGTGCCAGAGAAGGTGTTTGCATTTTCAGCTATCGCCCGCAACGACGAATTTATCCGTTCGTTAAATAGCGCCTGATATACGGTGGCGGGAACCCGCTTTTTTCCGGATCACCACCCGTATTCTGAGGACGAACTCCATGATATCATTCGGGATGCCCATGGATCGAACGCCGAGGCCGTAGTGACCACGGAAAAAGATGTTGCCCGCATGGGGGCGGACCTCCAGTGGCCCTTGCCACTCATCGTGGCCGGCGTGTCCATTTCTTTCGGGTGCCAGGCCGAAGCATTCCATCGGTTTATCCTTAACAAGCTCGGTGTTCGACCCTCCGGGGAGGTAGCATGAGCAAACCCAGCATCGGAATTGCCGTAATTGCGAAAAACGAAATCGATCGAATTGGCGAGTTGCTGAATAGCATCGGATTTGCCGATGAGGTTGTCGTCGTCGACTCGGGCAGCACGGATGGTACACCCGCACTGTGTCGTGAGAAGGGAGCCAGGGTGATTCATCAGGACTGGCAGGGCTATGCAGCCCAAAAACAGTTCGCTCTAGAGGCCATGAACACCGACTGGATTTTGAATCTGGATGCTGATGAAGCGGTCTCCGAAGCGCTCGCCCTTGAGATGAGGCAGGCGATTTCCGATGCAGATACGGACGTGGCCGGCTTTTCCATGCCTCGACTGTCCCAATACCTGGGTCGATGGATCGGCCACGGTGGATGGTTCCCGGATCGCAAGGTGCGTCTGGTCCGCAGAGGCCAGGGCCGTTGGAGCCAGGATGCCCTGCACGAACAACTGCGAATCGACGGGCGCACCGAGCAGTTGAAGCAGCCGCTCTTACATTACGTCTATCGGAGCATCTCGGACCAACTGGCGACCATAGACCGGTTCTCCAACGTGTACGCCGAAGAGCGCGGACCAAAGTCCGGCTGGTTCGTCATTGCCGGCGCCTTCCATGCAGCAGGCAAGTTCGTTGAGTGCTATGTGTGGAAGAAAGGAATGCTGGACGGCCTTCCTGGACTGATTATTGCCATGAATTCATCCTGGTATATTTTCCTTAAACATTCCAAGGCATGGGAGATGTCCTTGACACCTGCCGAATCTCGCCAGTCCTCCGGTGTCGACTCCGGGTAAGGAGCATGGGGGTACCCGTAACGCCCAATTTGATTAAACCCAACAAAGCTGGTAAAGAGCTCGTTTCGGAATATTTATTTGATATGATTCGGATAATATGAAGTCTGCAGTCCACATACTCGGCATTTCATGTTTCTATCACGACAGCGCGGCTGCGCTGATCAAGGACGGAGACATCCTGGCCGCAGCCCAGGAAGAGCGGTTCACCCGAAAGAAGCATGATCCGAGGTTTCCCGAGCATGCGGTTTGCTATTGCTTGAAGGCGGGTGGCATTGAGCCGGAAGATCTGGACCATGTGGTCTTCTACGACAAGCCGATCCTGACCTTCGAGAGGCTGTTGCTCAGTTATCTGACCGTTGCCCCCAGAGGCCTTCGATCCTGGCTCGAAGCCATGCCCCTGTGGCTGGGTCAGAAGCTGCATGTACCGAAAGTGATTCGTGAACGCCTTGGGTATTCGGGCCCCGTCCTGTTCACTGAGCACCACGAAGCCCATGCCGCTTCTGCGTTTTACCCATCTCCGTTTAACCGGGCGGCGACCTTGACCATCGATGGCGTCGGAGAATGGGCCACGGCCAGCTATGGGTATGGGGATGGCAAGGATCTGACGCTTCTCAAAGAGCTCCATTTTCCGGATTCGGTGGGGCTTCTTTACTCAGCATTCACCTATTTTACCGGGTTCAAAGTCAACTCAGGCGAATACAAGCTCATGGGGCTAGCGCCCCACGGCAATCCGATCTACAAAGATCTGATTCTGGACGAGCTCATCGACGTCAAAGAAGACGGCTCGATCCGACTGAATCTGTCCTATTTCGATTTTCTTGTGGGGCTCAAAATGACCAATCGCCGGTTTGCCAAACTTTTCGGCAGCCCGGCGCGGGCACCGGAGACCGAGATCACCCAGCGCGAAATGGATATCGCATCGAGCATTCAGGCCGTCACCGAAGACATAGTCCTGAGAATGGCCCATCATGTGTATAAAGAGACCCGGCTCAAGCATCTGTGCATGGCCGGCGGGGTGGCTCTCAATTGTGTTGCCAACGGCCGCGTCCTCCGGGAGGGCCCCTTTGACGATATCTGGATCCAACCGGCCGCCGGGGATGCCGGTGGAGCTTTGGGTGCTGCGTTGTCGGTCTGGCACCGGTTTCTTGAAAACGAACGGCCCGAACCGGGCCATTCCGATCAGCAGAAAGGCTCTTATTTGGGGCCTGTTTTTTTCAATGACGATATCCAGCGATTTCTCGAAAAAAGCGGCTACCCTTATCATATCCTGGACGGGAATACCCGATCCTGGACCATCGCCAGAGAAATTGCCGACGGAAAAATTGTCGGGTATGTGGCAGGACGTATGGAATATGGGCCCAGGGCACTCGGTGCACGAAGCATTCTCGGGGATCCCCGAAGGGAGGACACCCAGAGTGTGATGAATCTTAAAATAAAATTCCGAGAATCCTTTCGCCCGTTTGCGCCGACCGTGATGGAAGAGCGAGTTGGGGACTATTTCGAACTGGATCGTCCATCTCCGTATATGCTGCTGGTTGCCGGCGTCCGAGAGGATCGGCGATTGCCCCAGTCCATGGATGGCACGATTGGAATATTGGAGCGGCTCAAGGTGAAGCGGAGTGATATCCCGGCCGTAACCCATCTGGATTACTCGGCTCGTGTACAAACGGTCAGCCGGGATACAAAACCGGATTATCATGATATCATCCGGGAATTTGAAGCGCTGACCGGGTGTCCGGTGATCGTAAACACCAGTTTCAACGTCCGGGGAGAGCCGATTGTGTGCACACCGGAAGAGGCCTATCAGTGTTTTATGCGGACGGAAATGGATACGTTGGTGCTCGAAGATGCCATTCTTTTCAAGGAAGAGCAGCCGGAGTGGACAGAAAGGGATGATTGGAGAGATTAACTCATCCTCGATTGACAAACAGGACATCCGCCGGTTCGGATTGATTGCGCTGGTGTTTTTTGGAGCCCTGGCCGGTGTGGCCTTCTGGCGGGATAAAACCGCCATGTTCATCTTCTTCTGAATCCTGTCGCTGACGGGAATGTGCTGTCTGATTTTGCCGGGCCCCATGACTCCCTTCTACAGGGGTTGGATGAGGGTTGCCCACAAAATCGGCCTGACCTTGACAGCTATCATGTTGACCATTGCCTTTTATGGGTTTATTACGCCGGCGGCATGGCTAAAACGCCTGCTTGGAGGGCGACCCTTGCCCATGACCCCGGATCCTGGGAAAAGTTCGTACTGGGTCGACAGAACGGAACCGGCCCAACCCAAAGAACGGTTTTTCCTTCGATACTAACCGGTGACACGCTCCCGTTACCGGAACTTCCCATCCCGCAACGACCGGGTGGGACCACCCATTGCCGACGAGGCGGTTATGGATCATTCAAACCCATCATTAATGCGCGAATTCTGGGACTTTCTCAAAGTGCGGAAACGATATTTGCTGCTTCCCATTTTTCTGGTGCTCGGACTGCTCAGCGCGTTGATTGTTTTTACGGAAGGCAGCGCAGTGGCTCCCTTTATATATGCACTGTTTTAAGCGGATGGTGCTGTTCTGTTTTCTGGCATTGCATCGGTGAAAGGAAATACGGCACACCTCCGGCATCGGTAGTGGGAGATGTTTGGACACGTGGTGTTTCATCGGGGTCTGCCTGAATCTCATACAAAGATAGACTTGGATATACTTCCGGCCCACGGGCGTTAGTCACATAAAGTGGAGCTTGAAATGCGGAGATACGTGAATCTCATAAGAAATGCGCAGAACTGGTGGCTGCACTTCTTCCATAAATGGCATCTGACTGCCACGGAGCCGATCCATTACCGGCTCCGAAATAACGTATCTGTGGAGGTTCCGGTTCGCCTCCTCCACGAATTCAAAGAAGTTTTAATGGACGAGTGCTACGCACCCCCTTCGCCCATGAAACTGACGAGAGACTCGATCATCATCAATATCGGCGCAAAGGCCGGTTTCTTTACGTTGTTTGCTGCTGCCCGATATCCCGGTGCACGTATCTATTCCTTTGAACCGGTTCCAGTCAACTTTAAGCAATTAAAGCGAAATGTCGATTCCAACGCGAATCATAATATCCGTATCTTTCAGCAGGCGGTTTTCAGCCACACTGGCGATCTCCGATTGACTTGGGATCCCACTGACAGCTTCACAACATCAGCCACGATTGTCGATCTGCCGGAAGACCATCTGGAAACATTTAACGTTCCCTGCCTATCACTGGAAGATCTTTTCGAGAGCCATGGTATCCAACACTGCGACTTTCTGAAAATGGATTGCGAGGGGGCAGAGCATCCCATTCTGCTCGAATGTCCCGGCGACACCCTGAGGAAGATTTCCCGAGCCGCCATCGAAGTCCACGCCGGTCCGGAACCCACACATACCTTGCAGGCATTGGCCGAGCACCTTTTCTCGCAGGGACTCGACACCACGATAAAGGGAAATATTCTCCATGCCAGCCGTCGGAGCGGTCTTGATTGAGTCGCCACGATTCCCATGGCTTTCCTGGTTGACACTGATCCCGAGGCTTTTTATACAGGCCGATCAACGGGGCTCATGTGACCGGGTGCTATGGCGGGAAGCGGAACGGGGGGAGCGTTTCAGGACAGTCACCGTGTGGCGCCCGGAATGGTCAACCAATATTTGATGCCCCCAAATAAAGACGTCGTTCTCCGATTGATGGAAGCCTATGCTGACGTTACAGAAAAATCTGAGCTACACGCTTCTGAAAGGGCTTTTCCGATGTTTAGGATCTGTTTCCCCGCAAACCGCCGGTAAGGTCTCACATCATTTGGGCTGGTTCCTATTTCATATCGACAAGCGGCATCGCACCATCGCCTTAAACAACCTGAAACGGGCCTTCGGCGAAACACACACACCGGCCCAGAATCGAGAGATCGCATTGACGGTCTTCCGGAACCTGGTCCGCATACTGTTTGAAATCAGCTGGTCCATGCGCCTGCCGATCGAGGAACTGAAGCGACATTTCAGGGTAAAGGGCCATTTGAATTTTATCCACACACTCAAAAAAGGCAAAGGGGTTCTCATGCTGACGGCTCATGCCGGAAACTGGGAATTGCTGCCGATTGTCGGGGCGATGGTCAACCTGCCGGTGAATGTCCTGTATCGCCCCCTGGACTCTCCGGTGCTGGAACGATTTATCACCGAGCTGCGATCCCGGTTCGGCACCCGGATGATTCCCACGTCGCGATCGGCCCGCCAGGTGCTTAAAGCCCTGATCCGTGGAGAAATCTTCGCCATACTCATGGATCAGAATGTGGGCTGGTACGAAGGGGTATTTGTCGATTTTTTCGGTCATCGGGCGTGTACCAACAAAGGCATGGCACTGCTTGCTTTGAAAACCGGGACGCCGGTAGTACCTATTTTTCTGGTGCGGGAGCCCGACGGCTTCTTGGTCGAGGTGGGCTCCGAGGTGCCGCTCAGTCGAACCGGAGACAAGACCAAAGATTTGGAAGAGAACACCCAGCGTTACAATGCCGTCATTGAGGATTTTGTCCGCCGGCACCCGGACCAGTGGTTCTGGGTTCACCAGCGATGGAAGACCCCGCCATATCAACCGTGGCCAAGGAAAAGCGATTAGCCCCTACCGAGGCTTTCCCGTCTTTTGGACCACCACCAAACCGCCTGCCGCCGGTGTCGCTTAGCTTCCAGCGACCCAGAGGGGGATACACACGCGTTCACCTCGGAAGGATTTGGCATTCGGGTGGGTGATATGGATTCGGTACGGATTTCTGCAACCAGGATAGATCGCCCGATGAAAGTGTCTGAGAAACTGAACATCAACCGTTTGTTGATCCGGTCCACCAATTGGATCGGTGATGCCGTGATGACCACACCTGCGATACGGGCCATCCGAAAAAATTTTTCCGGCGTACGCATCGGACTGCTTGCCAAACCC
>Ga0056119_1000080_pt1 | contig 23476 bp, 23 predicted proteins | sample WorMettaBAHAMAS1_FD_80076 | JGI IMG/M metagenome (GOLD analysis project Ga0056119, IMG submission 80076) | Marine gutless worms symbiont microbial communities from Max Planck institute for Marine Microbiology, Germany - Olavius tantulus BAHAMAS.1 ...
ATTTTCCCTCTTTTTCCCGGATCTGACCCAGATCATCCAACCCCTTTCCGTAGAATATGCCGGCTGCAGGGAAATTCTCGAGCAGATTCCATTTACCATCGGGTACGGGGTTGAAACGAGCATGATCATGGACATTTATGCAAAGTGGGGGCTCGATGTCATCGCACAAGTCGACCTGGAACGGCGGATACATCGCAATCAGGACACAAAAGCCCTTGGCAAAATGGCCTTTGTTATTCTAAAAACCTTTATCAATCGAAAGAGCAAACTCGGATTGATCGATTTGAAGGAAGACATGTTCGATGAGATCATACAATACAATCTCGTCAAGAATGAATACAAGGCGGAACGCACACGATTCGAAGGCCATGAGCGGCCGCCGATCAACGAGATTACGGAATACCGGGAAAAGTTTTATGGAACCTAGGAAGAACCCGTGACAGATTTTCAACTCATCGACCATTGCAAACGGAACCTGAATTATCTTCGCGTATCCATCACCGATCGGTGCAACCTGCGCTGCATGTATTGCGTGCCGCGGGATCAGATCCCAAAACTGACCCATAAAGACATTCTCAGATACGAAGAGATCCTCAGAATCGTCCGCATCGGGGTGTCCATGGGAATCACGAAGGTTCGCGTCACCGGAGGAGAACCCCTTGTCCGGAAGGGCGTCGACCACTTTCTGGCAGAGTTGACCGCCATTGAAGGGTTACAAGATGTGTCATTAACCACCAATGGGGTGTTCATGAAAAAAAACCTGGACAGAATATGGTCGGCGGGCATCCGCCGAATCAACGTCAGCCTCGACACGCTCACACGTCAAAAATTTGAAAAGATCACCGGTTTTGATCGGTTCGATCAGGTCTGGGACGGTATTTTGGCTGCGGAACGCAGGGGATTCTCTCCGCTCAAAATAAATGTGGTCGCCCTCCGGGATGTCAACATTGTTGAGCTTGTGAAGTTTGCACGCCTTTCCCTGACCCATCCGTTTCATATCCGATTTATTGAACACATGCCCATCGGCGCGTCTTCTGCGGCCGGGCGGCCGGTGCTCGCGCCTGAAATAAAAAGTATCATCGGCAGCTTAGGCGATCTACAACCCCTTCCTATAACCTCCCACGACGGCCCTGCCGAACGGTATCGCTTCGACGGCGGGTTGGGGGAAATCGGCCTGATCCGTCCCTTGAGTCACCATTTTTGTGAGCGATGCAATCGGCTCCGATTAACGGCCAGCGGCCAGCTCCGGCCCTGCCTACTCTCGGACCAGGTCGAGGATCTCAAGACTCCGCTTCGCAAGGGTCTGCTCGATGAGGATCTCCGGAAAGTGTTCCTTAGAGCGGTCCAGCACAAGCCTTCCCAGCACCATCTTAACGGAGAGGAACGGGACGGACCTTCGAGCCAGATGTGTGCCATCGGCGGATAACACGCTCGGTACTGGGTATTCGGTACCGGGTATTGGGTATTTGGTAATCAGTTATCGGCCTGACCTTGAAGCGTCTTCTTCGTAGCCATGAATCTGGTTCCTCGGTGTCGTGGTTGGCATCGGGATAGAGAACCAAACGGCTAAGATCGATATCGATTCGGGGGTGGTTCGTAGCGCGTAATAACTTTGATGCAGAAAGCCGCAAGTAGTCCTCTAGTACCCGTCTCATTGTGTAACCGCGCACTATGGCAAGCTTTCTAACTGTGTAATAATTTTCCCATATTCTGAGAAATAGCAGGCATAATCATTGGCCCTCTTATCGCAATAAATATCTAACCTCCCGATTATTTTAGCGATACAAAAATTGTAAATTTCCGCATAAAACTTGCATACATACATCTGATGATAAAGCCAAACTCCGAGTGATCGGAGGACGGAAAGCTACGGGGCACAAACCATGGGTTCGTGTCGTGAGAGATAGTCGGGTTGCCTTGGATGGTGATCTGGCTTTTCTGTTTGGAAGGACTAACGGCTCATGGACAACGAAAAAAAGATCATCCGGCTGTGGCCGCCAGCTATCGAAAGATTGATGATTCCGGGTAGCTGGCTTCGAAAGGTAAAGATTGGCAGGCAGCTACCGGATGCCCAGTTGATCAACCTTGCCGAGGAGAGGTGCCGACGCAAGCTGGAATCGCAACACGATCAATCTTTAGACGCCGATTTTCCTGGATTATAAACGCTCTCTGCCTGTTGTAGCACCTACGGCAGAGTGCGGATATGCTTTCCTATTTCGCACATCTTTTAACTAAATAGGATAAGTGCACAAACTGGCAAGCTATATACATTGGTCCGCTTGATGATTTCATATTGACTTTGAAATGGTGTGCTGATAGCGATTTTGCATAAGATTTTTTATACTAAATTACGATATTCGATAAAGCCAAACCTGCCGTGAGACAGGGACGGAAAGCCACGGATCCGATTCTAAATTTTATCTACCCTCATTAATCTGACATCCAGCTGAATCTATCTTGGATAGCCGGGTTGCCGAGCAAGGCAGCTCGGCTATCTTTTTCTTATCTACGATATTTTAGGAGGTGCATCATGAAAAAGGCTATGGTGCTTGCATTAAGTATTATGATGTGCTTTGGGGGCGGATTGTTTGCCGCCACACTTGGTGACATTAACCAGGATGGAAAAATCACCACCAGAGAAGCTGTATATGCTCTTCAAGTTGCTGCAGGGATTCTGTCGACACTTCCAACCACAAACGGTGAAATTACCTTGGAAAATCGCTATACCAATGATGCCATTAATTCCGTATTATTATCGGTCCCAGAAGGCAAGACTTTTGTTTTGACAGATATGATAGCTTTGGGTTTTGTTCCTGATAACAATTGGTGTCAAATATACAACAAAATATATGAAGAAGGAGATCAGCCTAAGTTGGATTTCTGGAGACTTGATTATCGATTATCTCTTCACTTAAATTCTGGCATCCCTTTTACTTCTGGCAAAGTGGTTTACTTTCGAGCAGGTAGGGGCGGATTACGTGTGATGATCTCTGGCTACATGGTTCAGAATTGAATTAACTATCATCTAATTGTCAAAGAGTGGTGCTGCTACGCAGCATTCTATGGTCCCTTCTTGCAGTTAATTTTTCCATAAGATGGAATTAAACATGCGGACTACGGCTATTTAAGTGCATCAGGGGATAGGTAAAGTGAATCGCGGAATTTCTGAAGTTTTCCACGCTTTTTATTCCAAGGCACAAATCAAGAAATCGGTATTCTGGATTCGTAGTCTATAGGTTATAATGCAAGCCCTGGCCCCATTCTCATTATTGCTAATAATTCTTGACACCTAACCTATTGCTGGTACAATTTTCTGAACATTTCCATACGATCTATATTTTTTAAATCTGGTCTCAATTTCACACTCACTTCCTTGGTAAAACCTCCTATCTTAATTGTTCTTATATCCGAAAGCATTTAGATTGTTATTTGCATATATATTTTTAAGTTTAGTTGGGGCGGTTGTCTTACTGTTTTTTGGAATATCAAAAAAGTAGAATTATTCCATATTGAAGTATATCTATCAATTTTCTTTATTTGATTGTTACTGACAAGATCTTAAAATAGATAGAGAAAAGAATGGGGAGTAAATTGTTGATTATAGTTTTGGTAATTGCGTTTATTATCGGTCTGACCTACTTTTCGGCGGGTTTTGTTTTGTATCGTCGTTTTGCGAACGTCCAAGGTAGCTGTGACAGACACCTCACCAATCGACCTGACAATTATGAAAACTTGAGCGGTTGGCCTCACTGGCCTGAATCGAATTTGAATGCTTATTTGATGCCTAACTATTTAGATGTACACTTTCCAAGTCGGCAAGATGGATTAAGCATTGCAGGATGGTACGTTGAGGCAGGGCCATCTGCACCAGTCATCATCATTGTCGACGGGCTTGGTGGTTGCCGATATGCTCAAGCAGCACTATTGCCTGCGGGTATGCTTTGGAATAGTGGCTTTAATGTGCTCATTATCGATTTACGAGATACTGGGGATTCTGATTTAGAATACGGTTATTCAACCTTTGGCAACAAGGAGTATCTGGATGCACTTGGTGCTTGGGATTGGCTCATCTCAAAAAAGGGTTTCCCAGCCAGCAAAATTGGCATGTATGGAAATTCAATGGGTGCAGCAACTGTACTATATGCTTTCGAACAAGAGCCACAACTGGCCGCTGTTTTTTTAAACTCACCTTTTGCCGATTTATCCCAGATAATAAAGGAAGAACTTCGCCGCAACCGATTCCCCTCGATTCTTGCACCTGCGGCTGTCTTAACGGGGTGGCTCGTAACCCGTGATAACATTATAGCCCATAATCCAGTCGATGCACTGCGAAGCTCAGGCAAACGCCCTGTCTTTATTGTACATAGCAAAGATGATGAATTGATCGGGATTCACCACAGTCAAAAACTTGAAACCGTTGCCAAGAGAAATCATTTAAACTTGACAGTCTGGTACATTGAGGGTGCTGGGCATGTGCAAGCACCGGCCTTCTATCCGGATGAGTTTCAAGATAGAATCACCCAGTTTTTTCGAAAAGCGATTGATACATCACCATAAACAGATAGTTAATTTGGGGTACTAATATTTAAAAAAACAGAAAACTAAAAATGAAAATTATAGTGTTAAAGGGGTCAGGTCTTGTATTATGAATTCATGGTGCATAAAAAACAGGCTTGAGGGATAGATATCAACATATCAATACCCATCCCCCAAAATTTGCTGACATCTGACACCTTACACCTGATGTCTGAGCCTGTTTTCTGACTTCTGATTTCTGACCTCCGACATCTGATATCTGATATCTGCCATCTGACCTCTGTCATCTGTCCTCCGACCCCATTCTCACACAAGGCTGCTGTCGAATAATATATAATTAAGATGTGACCCTATAGTTTTCCCTTTTAGATTGAGCCTATCCGGTACGGTTGATCTTTTCGCATAAATGAGTAATTTGTAGTGGTTAGGTTAATCCTGCTCCAATCAAAATAGACTTCCTTATCAGCTGTATAATCGGCACCAGTCTCATCTGCGTTCAATCCCACAAGAGTCAGGCTTGGGCTACAGCTATCAACAGTATGCAATTTGGCAGCAGCCGTTTGGTCGGAGTCAACAAAGAGCAACAGCCTTGGCTACTTAAATATAATTATACGATCATCTTTTAAGCTAATTTCTCTTCATTCAATGCTCAATAAAACGAAGGAGGGCCTTTTCGATGAGATGGTGCCTCAAAAAGCATTGTTATATTTATAGGTTAAGGTTATCGGCGCTTATTGCGCTTCTGTTCATTTTAGCCGGACAGACATCAACCATGGCTCAAGATCACTTTTTTTTGCCACAAACCGGGCAGACTCAAAGCTACGCGACTGGAGACGACGGCGATTTACAGCTGGGTGTGCAGTGGCCTGATCCGCGATTTACAGACAACGGCGATGGCACGGTGACGGACAACTTAACAGAGCTTCTCTGGTTAAAGAATGCCAAGTGCTTTGGACAAAACAATTGGAATGATGCCCTGGTAGATAGTAACAACCTGGCGGATGGACAGTGTGGACTCAGTGATGGTTCAAGCGCTGGTGACTGGCGTCTGCCAAACGTAAGGGAACATCTTAGTCTTGTTGATTATGGCCAAGGCAACCCTCCATTGCCTGCCGGGCATCCTTTTACCGATGTGCAACTATATTATTACTACTGGACAAGCTCCACTGTTGCAGATCGCACGCCTGCCGCATGCGTCGTGTCTATGGAAGCGCCTTACGCCGGCCCCCAACTTATGGATGACGTTCCTAAGTCCCACGTAGACGGATACTTTTGGCCAGTACGAAGTGGTACTGATGTTGAAATAGCATCAGCCCCTGTCCCACAGACCGGACAAACTCAGAGTTTTGCTCTACGTGACGATGGTGATTTGGAGGAAGGCCTACAATGGCCTGATCCGAGATTTACAGACAACGGCAATGGCACGGTGACCGACAACCTTTCGGGACTAATTTGGTTGAAAAATGTAAACTGCCTTGGTGAAAAGAATTGGAACGATGCATTGGATGCCAGCAACAACCTGGCAAATGGACAGTGTGGACTCAGCGATGGTTCCTGCCGTGGCGACTGGCATCTGCCAAATGTATCGGAGCTTCGTTCACTAATAGATCATGGACAAGCCGCTAAGCCACCATTGCCAGCCGGGCATCCTTTTACCGATGTGCAGCAAGCTGAATACTGGACGAGTTCGACCGTTGGTGCCTATCCCGTCGACGCATGGATAGTGCACTTCTGGAAGGGAAGCTTGGGGAATGCATTTGGTCAAATATGGCATGTCGATAAGACCGACCACTACGGTGTGTGGCCAGTGCGGAAAGCTCAAATAAGTGCTCTTTGCAGTGGTGAAACGACCACACAAATGTTTTCTGATGGTTTTAGCTCGACACAAGGACAGAACAACTGGCACTATCTTTATAGGACTGACGGCAATCTCTATCAGATGAGCTGGGACGATATTAACAGCCGATGGATGGGAATCGAGCCATATTTGTTGATTGGCAAAGGCTGGTTTCACCCTGGCCCGGATTATGAGGCAGTATTGCGATGGATTGCCCCAAGCACAGGTTCAATTACCATCAGTGGCACTGTATTACATAACCAGCCAGGTTGTAGTTCACGTGCAGATGGCGTTGAAGTTAAGATACTGCATGAAAGCAGCGAGATCTGGTCAAATGAGTTGACCAGAGTGGATAGCATTGCTCACGAGATATCGTCGAATATCACTGCAGGAGAATCGATATCGTTTGTTGTCAGCTCGGGTGCTAATAATGACTGCGACAGTACAAACTGGAATCCGATCATCCGAAGCAATGCAATTTTGCTGGGTGATATCAACGGCGATGGTGAGGTTGCCCTTGGTGATGCCGTAGTCACCATGCAGGTATCTTCTGGCCTTGATAGCATGGCCGAAATTGCCATTTCTGCTACAGACGTTAACGAAGATGGCAAGATCGGGATAGCAGAAGCAATCTATGTTCTTCAAGAAATCAGCGGAAAAAGGCTGGGATTTAGTTTGCGCAGTCCTGCCTTTTTGGATTGGCAGCCCATCCATAGGAAGTACGGCTACAAGTTGTGCGGTGGCGATGATATTTCTCCTCCCCTTGTCTGGAGTAATGTGCCACCTGACACAAGAAGTTTTGCTTTAATCATGGAGGATCCAAATTTCTTTGCGGTTGGATCATGGACCCACTGGGTCGTCTATGATATTCCGGCCACGGCTAGGATGTTAGTCGAGAATGCGGGCGCAAATGGAGACGCGAATCTACCCGTTGGTGCCAAGCACGGCATTAGTTCCTGGGCGGAGGATCCTGATCTGAATGGCCTGCAATACCATGGCCCATGTCCCAAAGGAATGCACCCACATCACATTAAGCTATATGCCCTCGACAAGGAGCTGTTGAATCCTGCAAGTGCAACCGCTGATGGCATACTGGCTGCAATGGAAGGCCATATTATCGGGGAAGCACTGCTGGTGGGAAAATACAAGCCTGAATTCGGTTGCTACAAGGGGTGCAATGAGATTGAAATCGCAGGACTACCTGAAGTCGTATTCGACTGGACAGATGACAGGTGCGAAGATTCTGACATCCCCGATCTGTCAGCTCGAGCATTTCGCGATGACAAGGGTCAAGTGCAACTGATTGCCAGTCACTATAAAACATACAGAAAGATCGGACCATCCCTCGATGATCTCACTCATCAATGCCAGGCAGTTATGCATTCTGGCAGAAACGCCGATCCATCCCTTTTTAACGACTCGGAATGGGTTGGAGCCACTTATACGGAAGATGGGAAGGTGATCTACGCTCTTATTCATAACGAGTATCAGGGATGGGATCATCCAGGGCAATGTGCCACCCAGCATTGGTCTTCGAAGTGCTGGTATAATGCACTTACAACAGCGGTCTCAACTGATAGCGGATTATCCTATCATCATCTTGGCACGCCGCCAAACCATTTGGTGGCAACCTATCCTGAACAGTACAGCCCGAACACCGGTCCATTCGGCGCGTTTACCCCCAGCAATATTGTTAAGGGCACAGACAATATGTATTATTCCATGGTTCAGATTGTAGATCCTGCTGGTGATCAATGGGCATGTCTGATGCGCACCAATGATCTCTCTCAACCCGGATCATGGAGATTCTGGAATGGTACCGGCTTTGAGGGACGCTTTATCAACCCATATCCAGAGGCTCCCATCAGCAAAGATCCTCATGTCTGCCAACCCATTGACAGGTCTGATATAGTGGATATGAGGAGTAGCCTGACATATAACGAGCATATCGACCGCTATGTATTGATAAGCCACACTTCTGACGGGAACACACATGGATTCTACTACTCACTCTCGACGGATCTGATAGAGTGGACAACTCGAAAACTGCTGATGGAAGTACCTCCCCGACAGACCGTTTCGAGTCCTTCTGACGGATGGTACGCCTACCCATCTCTAATTGATCCTAACAGCAGTTCCCGGAATTTTGAGACTACCGGGAAGACAGCTTACCTGTATTATACGCGTCGTAATTTCGGGCAGGAACAGTTGGACCGAGACCTACTCCGGGTAAAGGTGCGTTTTCATAAAAAGTAAGGGAGTCAATCGAGGTTGCTCCGCAATCCACCGAAACACAAACACAACAGGGGGGTATTTAAGGATCTATTACCTATGCATCTGTTTAAAGCCCTGATCACACCGGTTGATTTTCGACTTCGATTCCGCAATTATTACGCCAAAAGCGGTTAGGACAACATGCCGGGTTTCCCTGTTGTTTTGGGCATGGAGTCGGTCGAAGTCATTGAATCTTGACAGCAGCGACTCGCTAAACAAACTGAAATCTCCACGCAATAGACCTTGCATTGGGTTACTCCCAACCTACTAGGAAATAAATGCCTATCAATTTCTTGTCTTATTGTCCTGGCTGCGGAAAGCTTACAAAATTAGTAATGGATGCAGAGCAAGGCGCTGTAAGGGATCGATAAACCAGTTCGGCTTTAATAATCAATTGGTATTCGATGTTTAATCGCTCAAAACTATGGCCTCATTGTTTTAGCGACCCATGAGAGCCAGCGTTAGCGCGGACTACGGCTATATAGGTGCAATGGGGAGTTATTAGAATGTGGTGCGGAATCTTTTAAATGTTCCGTACCTTTATATTATTCCAGAGCACGATTTGAGCGTGCGGCCTTTATGGTTCATAGCCCCCGCCCGAGCGCTACAGTGATTTTGCGAGTTTTATTGTGCATTCTTAAATTTTTCCTCAGCCATCCCATAGCTTACTACCTTGACATCCCACATCGTTGAACAACACCTTATTTTCTGTATGCCATTTATGTGATGCGACAGCCGAATGGCCCTTGCTCGTTTCGATTCTGATGGACAGTTGCTTGTAGTTTGAGCGAACACCCCGACTCCTCGATTGTTCTGATACCCATGGTCTGACTCTGATGCCGGCTCGAAGCTGCAGACAACACCGACATCCTTGAGCTGCAAAAGACGCTTGCGGATAACCAGCAAAGCACCCATACAGTCGACCAAATGAGAGATGGCACGTATCATTCGGTCAACTGTCCGGAATGGGCAAGGATTTTCAAGCTAAAGGAGAACAGACGATGAAAATGCTCATGAATATACGGATTCCACACGAACCATTCAACACCCTGGTTAAGGAGGGAAACGCAGGAAGAATCATTAAAAACATTCTGGACGACTTACAGCCTGAATTTATTTACTTCACGGAGCAGAGCGGTACCCGTGGAGCAGTGGCAGTGGTTGACGTGGCGGATCCCTCAAACATCCCTTCCTTTGCAGAACCATTTTTTCTGAACTTCAATGCGGACTGTGAATTCAGGGTTGCCATGTCGCCGGAAGATCTTCAGAGGGCGAGTTTAAGCGATCTTGGAAAAAAGTGGAGTTAAAATCGGGATGATCTATCGTAATGTTGTCGCTCTTTGGTGACATACGGTAGTTCATCCCTCTTGCTTCGATGGGAACATAGAGGGTTCAAGGAGTCCAGGATGCAAGGATTCGAGTGAAATACCATAGAATAAGACCAGTTGTGCGTATAGCATTGAGCATTTCCGCTCAGCTAAAGATCTATAGAATTAAAAACAATAAATATGATGAATTCGGTGCAGCAACAAAAGATACGGGGATGTTCGAACGAATACTGAAAGAACTCATGAAATTATTACAAAACGGACATAGGTCCCCTTTTGCTCTGCCGAAGACTGGTAAACCCTTGGATTCTTGACCCCTTGGATCCCCGAACCCTCTTCTCCAAGGAACTTGGAGAAGAACACAGATCGGGGGTGCCTCATGTCGATGACTACTCTGGATGTCATTAATAACCACCTTCGCGCCTTTCCTGAAGGAATCGACCCGATCATGGAAGATTTCTCGGAAGAGTTGGTCATTATCACTGCTGAAGCCACCTACCGAGGGCTCGAAGAGGTGCGATCCTTTTTTACGACGCTAATAAAAAGTCTACCTGAGGGGTTTATGGAGGCCATCCATGTGGAGCGCCTGGAAGTGGCAGATGAGCTCGCGATCCTCCTTTGGGAAGCCAAACCGTGGCTGCCGTTCTGCACGGATACCTTTTTGGTCCGAAACGGTAAGATTGTATATCAAACATTTGCCGCCTATCAGGGGTGATATGGATTATCCTTAACATTCCTCAGCCAACCGGAAGGGATAAAAACAGGTTCTTGTCAGATTGTATCTCCTTCACGATAAAGTCGATGGTTGCCCGTACTCGTGCAATCTGCTTTGAATCCGGGTTGACCTGGAGCCAGTAGGCTCTTTCTATATGTGTATCCGGCAGCACCGGCACCAGGTCTTTTTCCACATGGGCCATAAAGTAGGGAATGACCCCTATTCCCGCGCCGGCGACCACGGCATTCAGTTGGGCGATTACCGTTGAGGTTCTGAATACGGGTGTCACCCCCGGGTGAAACTCATCCATAAATCTCAGATCCTGGTCAAACAGAAGATCATCGATATATCCGATGAATCGGTGTCCGCGAAGATCTTCTCTTTTCTTAATTTCGGGGCGGTTTTCCAAATATTCCGTTGTTGCGAACAGGCCGAGTTTGTATTGGGTCAGCCTTCGCGCGATAAAATTTCCCGCCTTCGGCCTTGTCACCGTCAACAGAATATCGATCTCCCGTTTTGAAAGACTGTAGTACATGGGAACGGGAATCAGTTCGACTTCCAGTGCTGGATGATTGAGTTGAAACCTGCTCAGACGCGATGCCAGAAAACAATTTCCGATACCGTCCGGTGTTGCGATCCGAATGCATCCCGACAATTGATTGTCCTGACCCGAAATGCTTTCCTCGAGGGCTATGACCGTACTTTCCAATTGTTCAGCATAGGGAAGCAATGCTTCTCCTGCCGGGGTAATCTGACAGCCTTTCTCGGTGCGTTGAAACAGCTGTGTTTGGAGTGACGCTTCCAAAGCGGAAATTCGACGGGCCACCGTACTGTGGGTCACCTTCAACTCATTGGCGGCAGCCACAAAGGTATGTGCCCGGCAAAGGGCGAGAAAGAAACGCATGTCATCCCAGTTCGCCTTCATAATCCATTCTCCCCACCCATTTCTGAAACGATCCTATATGCTTCCGGAAGGTCCGGAATCAATGTACAGTTCTAATGTGCATATTTGCACAACAGATTAACACTATTCATTGTTTACTGAACAATAATGTATGATCTAAAGATGATTCTGTAAACCGGAAAACGATAGACGGTACCGGCAACACAACTGAAAGGGGATGTATATCATGGATAGGAAACATGCCTGTGTAATAGAAACGGTAGGCGGGTATGAGGGATTCAACCGACTGGTGGAACGGGGAAGACAAATGCACAATCAGGCGGTTTTTGAATTATTGGCCGGAATGATGTCAACCAGCTTTCTGGGGTTAAAAAAATGTTACGGTATAGCGGTCAGCACTCGAGACTCAAAACTCCTGAGTGCCGGACGATCCATGCGCCAATCCCCGCCAAATCCCGTGCAAGCTGTGGCTGAGATGTAACCCGTCCTGATTTCTGTTTGATTTCGTCCCCTATCGGTGTGCTTGATCCCGCTTTTGTTTCGGGCACCCGTACCCCGGGACCCGGAGGGTTGACGCCGCGCGAGGCATCTCCCATCGTTGAAAGGCTGCGCGCGGAGAGCAACGTTGTCGGCTTCGAGCGGGTAGAGCTCAACCCCCCGGCCGATCTGACCTAGGTTTCGGCCATGAACGTCAACCGGATCGCACGAGAGTGCCTGACCGGGGTCTCCATGCGCAAGATGGGGTTGACCGAGAAGCATTACCTCAGCCCGCTGTCGATCGACCACGGGCAAATGAGTTAAGGCGTTGGAAAAGGCCGGGAATCTACGGCATGGGGCGACCTGATCGTATAAGGCGGGAAATGGGAATATTTATAATAAGTTGGAATTCTCCAGGCCCCAAAATAGGAAGCCCGGGCCGTATTGCAGTGAGAGGCTACATTTTTCTCGCACAAGTCAAAAATACGGTCCGGGCTGTCAATGTGGACCTGAATCACCTAATGAGGTCAACTCCGGGATCGGAAAAACAGGATCAGCGCAGCGCAGGAAATGATTCAGATCTTGATCGCAGGGCTTTATCAGCTTTGAAAACTTGAATCAAGACTTTTTTTGGCTTATCGGATCAAGTTCGGCAAAAAAGTGACAATCCCCGGAAAGAGCATCAACAGCACCACACAGAGGATGTAGGCCGGCATGAAAAACGCCACTCCCTTGAACACCGTTTCCAACGGAATATCCCGTGCCATCCCCCCGACCACGTATGTCGTTGCCCCGACCGGGGGCGTAACGGCGCCAAGGGTCGTGATCACGGTGATGGTCACCCCGAACCAGATCGGATCGTACCCGAGCTGGCTGGCCACGGGAAAAAAAATCGGTATCGTAATCAACAACAGGGCCAATGCGTCCATGACCGCCCCACCCACCACGTATATCAGGAAGATGATGCACATGATCACCATGCTGGGCACCGGAAGACCGATCACCCAGGCGGCGATGTCAAATGGAATCCGTGTCACGGCAAGAAATTTCCCGAATATCAGCGCACCTGCCACGATGGTAATCACCATGCAGGAAATCCTCAGTGTGTCGAGAATCGAAAACAAAAAGTTTTTCCAGGTCAACCGCTTCTGAACGACGCTGATCCCGACCGCCAGAAAAGATCCGGCTGCCCCGGCCTCCGTGGGTGTAAAGAAACCAAAATAAAGCCCCAACATCACCGCCAGGAAAAGCGTGACCATCTCAAATGCGCCGGAGAGCGCCCGGAACCGTTCTGCAAACGTCGCCGGAGGTCCAACAGGGCCCCACTCCGGATGCAGTCGGCACAAGACATACACCGTTAACATCATCAGCAGGGCCAGGGCCATGCCGGCACCCACGCCCCCGTAAAACAGTTTGGCGATGGACTGTTCTGTAGACAGCCCGATGACAATCAACACGACACTCGGGGGGATGACCACGCCGAGAGTGGACCCGCAGGCCACGGCACCCGAGCTCAGCATGGGATCATATTTGAACTTTTTCATCTCGGGCAGGGCCACCGTCGTCATGGTAGCGGCAGTAGCGGCATTAGATCCGCAAATGGCAGAGAAGGCCGAACAGGCCATAACCGTGGCCATGGCGATGCCGCCTCGGATCTGGCCGACCCATCGATAGGCTGCAACGTACAGTTTCTGGTTGACGCCGGAGTAGAAAGCGACCTGACCCATGAAAATAAACAAGGGGATGACGGTCAGGCCATATTTTGAAAAGGTCGTCCACAGCACCGAGCTGGCCATATTGAGAGCCGCTTGCAGGGAAATCACATAGGCGAACCCAACGAATCCCACCATCGCCATGGCAAAACCAACGGGTGTACCCAGAAAAAACAGAATCAGCAGGAGAATCAGGATCCCCAGCACACCGACAAGGGCGAGATTCACCGCTTTTTCTCCTGTGGGGTGGCGAACACCCGAATCAGATCCCCCAGAAAGACCAGAGCGAGAAACCCGCATCCCAACGCCGCACCGTAGGTAAACGGATAGTAAACAATGCGCAGGGTTTCGGTAACTTCCCCGGTGGTCTGGAGAACCCATGCTTTCCGGGATATCTGCCACGCCATAACGGAGAAAAAGACCATGATGGCAATTCCGTTAATCGCCTCCAGGATCCGTTTGGTTCTTCTGGGAAAGGATTTGATCAGGATATCCACGGCAATGTGGCTTTTCTGGAGCTGGGTGTACCCAAGTGCAAAGGCAGTGACCAGGGCGCCGAAAAAGCCCATCAATTCGTAGGTCCCCCGAACCGGCACCCAGAAAAGGCGCAGCACAATATTTGCAGAGGTCAATGCGATCATTGCAATCAGACAAATGCCCCCAGCAATCAACAAGTATCTGTTCACTTTTGATAAGAATGAATCCATAAGGCGCGGGTGTCCATCGGATGGGTTTCGGAGAGAGCGGGGTTGCTTAAATCCGAATACCGAAATTCGAAACTCGTAACCAATCCGAAATTAGAATGTCTTAAAATCAAAACAACCAATTAGCAGTTTCCACAAGCAATCTCGCCTTGTTTTTTATTTTGGGATTTTGATCTTTTGATATTGCTTCGGATTTCGTGCTTCGTATTTTGATTTCAGGTTTAGGAATGATTCGAATATTACAAAGTAGATTCCTTACCATTCGCGTCCAAACTCTTGTAACCCAACGTGTCCGCCGGTGGATTCGCCAGCGGACACGAATGTCAGCTCATTGCTTCACTGCATGGAATGCTTTTTGATCAGCTCCTGCAGATCGTTCACAATGGATGTGGCCGGAAGTCCTTTGGCAGTGGCCTCCTGAATGTATTTTGCTGTAATTGGCTTTAACAGCTCGTTCCAGCGGTCCGTTTGCCTCGGGGTAAGATCGATGAATTCGACATTATATGTTTTCTTTGACCACGCGATGGCCTCCTGGACGTGATTGTCCATGTAGGTCCCTGTCCATTCGGCCTGCTCAACCATCAAATCGTCCATGACCTGCTGGACATCTTTGGGAAGAGAATTCCATTTGTCTTTATTCATGAAGACGGCAAAGGGATAGATCACCGTATTGTTAACGGTTGCATATCGGCAAGTCTCGGCGAACTTGAAATCCTTCATGACCTCCAGGGAGGAATAGAGCCCCTTCACGACACCTTTCTGAAGGGCCTCCACCGTGGCCGGCATCGGCATCCCCACCGGGTTGGCCCCCCATGCATCCAGTATGCGCGCGGCTCCCCCGGACGCTCTCAGGTCCAGCCCTTTGAGATCGCTCAAGTCGCGAACCGGCACCTTGGACATGATGTTCGTCGGAGCGGTCGTAAACATAGTCAGCACCTTGACCTTTGAAAAGGCCGTAGGGTTGTAGAGTTTGTAGAGGTCGAGCAGAACCAGACTGCCGACTCTGGAATTCGGGATTCCCATGGGAAGGCTGGTGGCGTTGGTCACCATGAACCGGCCCGGCTGGTAGGCCATGCTGGTACAGCCGATGTCGGCCTGTCCGGCAATGACGCCGTCAAACATGTCCTTGGCCCCAAGGAGGGTACCCCCCGGATACGTGTTGATCTTTACTTTGCCTCCGGTCCGGCTCTCAACTTCCTTGCTCCACCGCTCCATCTGCACGCACGGGAAGGTCGGGGCGGGCGGAAAGTTGGCATAACTCAGGGTAATGGTTCCGGCCCCAGCCGGTACGGGGGCCATCGCCGCCATCAGGAAAACGCTTCCAATCACCATCCGTATCGATAACGTTGTCCACCGAGATTTCATCCTTTTCCTCCTTTTTACCCTTTCTTGGAATCGCATGTTCATCTTGGGTGATTATGAGTGGTTGTTGTTGCGATGATCGAATACCCGTTTGCTTTTGCGTTCGGTTCTGGGAAGACTGCCGTAGTCCACGATGTCAACCTCACCCCGAACCAGTATCTTTTTTCGAATCTCCACGCCGACATGTTCAGCCAAGGCGGCATCCATTTCGGTACCGGTGTCCATTCCCCGTTCAACCTTAACGACCATCATGTCCCGGCCGCCCTCCCGTTGTTTGAGATGAATCTGGTATTCACTGCCGATCCCCTGGATGCCACTCAGCACATGATCAATCTGGCTCGGGTAGATGTTCACCGCGCGGTAGATGAACATGTCATCGGTCCTGCCGAGAATCCGGTCGTGCCGTGGATAGGGGGAGCCGCATGCGCATTCCCCCCCGATCAGACGCGTCACATCGTGGGTTCGGTAACGGATCAACGGGCTGCCCTCCTTCCGCAGTGTGGTGACCACTAATTCTCCCTCATGTCCGGGCGCCACCGGTTGGAGTGTGGTCGGATCAAGAACCTCATATAGAAACAGATCGGCCCAGTAATGAATCCCTGAATGATACTGACAGTCGAGGCCGGTACCGGGTCCGTACAGTTCGGTCAGGCCATAAATGTCAAAAATGTCTTCAACACCCAGCAGCTCCTGAATAAGGGTTCGCATGGCATCGCTGTGCCGTTCGGCTCCCATGATGACCCGCTTGAGTTCAATGTGGTCCTTGAGTCCACGTTTGGTGATCTCCTCGGCCATCAGCAACGCCATGGAGGCTGTCGAACAAAACACCGTGGATCCCATATCGACCATCATTTCACAGTGCATGTCTGCGTTCGCCGGCCCCAGAGGAACGGCCATGGCCCCTAACCGCTCGCATCCACCCTGAAATCCGACCCCGGCCGTCCACAGCCCATAGCCAACGGCGATCTGCACCCGGTCTTCCGTCGTGCATCCGGCCATCTCGTAACACCGGGCGAACATGTCGGCCCACACATCGATGTCGTGTTGGGTATAACTGAGCACTTTTCGCTTGCCAGTGGTTCCGGAAGAGGCATGAATCCGGACAATCTTCTCAAAGGGTGCCGAAAGGAGCGGAAATGGATACTCTTGCTGCAGATCTTCCTTGTCGATCAGAGATAGCTGCTTCAAGTCGTCAAGGGTCCGGATTTCTTCCGGGGACGCTCCGGCCCCTTCGAGTTTGCGCCGATAAAACGGTGAATTGGAATAGGCGTGGGCGACGGTCCATTTCAGACCTTCGAGCTGGATCGCCTGGAGCCTGTCCCGCGTCAGATCGTAATCGACAAATGCCATACCGTTATCCTTCCGTGCTCATCTGCTATTGAAACCGGCCTCCAGAGCCGCCACAGAAATCTTGAGAAGATCTTTCCGATCCCCGAATCGGGATTGAAGAACCGCCTTGACGCGATTCATCGTCAGGTACGCCGACAGGTCGGCGTTTGTCCCTTCGGCAACAGTGCCCAAACAATATCCCAGCATCACCAGATTGACGGCCTTGGGATTATCGAGCTCGATGGCCACCCGATCCGCGTCGGCAAAAAAGGCTTGCAAGTGATCATCCGTCTCGATAGGAACTGCAGAATTGGCCACAATCCATCCGCCCGGCTTCACTAACCCTTGGAACTGAGCCACCCCTTCGGCTTTCAACGCCAGCATCCCGTCGGCCCGGCCATGACGTATCAGTGGACTGGCAAATTCGCCGACCTTCAGGTGAGAGATAACCGTTCCTCCCCGCTGGGCCATTCCATGGGTTTCGGATGTGAGCACCGGTAATTTTTGGACAATGGCGGCCTCTGCCATCAACCTGGTCACGAACAGCACCCCCTGACCGCCGACGCCGCTGATAATTATTTGTTGGTGAATTTCGCTCATAGGCATTTATAGTGCCGGGTCAAATTACGCCACCCCAATGAACAGGCGTAGAGTAGTGTTTGGTGTTTCGTGTTTTGTGTTTGGTGTTTTGTATTTGGTGTTCCGTATCTTCTATTGGGTATCCGCTGCGAATAGCCGTCAGGATGCTTCCTGGTGCTCTATATCTGACTTCCGACCTCTGACATCAGACATCTGTCATCTGTCCTCTGTCATCTGACACCCGAAACCTGACACCTGAAGTCTATTCCGGTACCCAATACCAAATATCTAATACCTAATACCTGATACCTATATCTTCTGGATGGAATCCGTCCGGCACACACTCAAACACACCCCGCAGCCGTCGCAAAGCATCGGATCGATGGACACCTGTTTTGTTTCCTCGTCCTGGCTTATGGCGGGGCACTCAAAATGCTGGATACAATATCCGCAACCATCACAATCTTCGGTAACTTGCAGCAGATGTTTTTCCCGAGAGGTTTCCTGGCTCTGTCCGTCCAGACGGCAGGGATGGCGGGCCACGACGACAGCCGGTCCTTCGGAGTGGCTGAAGGTGACCGCTTCTTTTAACAGGGAGATAAAGTCCGATACGTCGTAAGGATCGGCGACCCGGCAAAATTTTACACCGCATCCCTTTACCAGGGTCTCGAGATTGACCGCCCCTGAGCTGTCTAACGTCGCTGGTGTGGGCTGGTTGCCGGTCATGGCCGTGGTTCGGTTGTCGAGAATAACCAGGACGAAACGGACATTCTGGGATACCGCATCGATAAGTGCCGGTACGCCGGCATGGAAAAAGGTGGAATCGCCGATGGTCGCCACGATGTCCGGGCGTTTTTCCAAATGTTTATGGGCATGATAAAAACCCGCCGCCTGACTGACAGCTGCTCCCATGCACAATACCGTATGGACGGCTCCCAGATTCAGGCCCAGCGTGTAACAGCCAATATCACTTGTATAGATTCCGCGGGGAACTGCTTTCTTGATGGCAAAAAAGCTGGCCCGGTGAGGACAGCCGGCGCACAATGTCGGCCGCCTTCCGGGGGCAGTCGCCGGAACGGCCTTTGGTTCAGGTAAGTTCATATATCGGCAGATCACTTGCTCCACCGTCTCCGGGCTGAGTTCCCCCACCGAAGGCACGGCACCGTTTGTTTTCCCGGACACCCGATGCCGGTCGGATATCTGCATTTCAATGACGCCGGTGGTTTCTTCTACGACGAGAACCGATTCACAGGCCACCAGCAACCGGTCAATGAATCCGGTATGCAAGGGAAACGGCTGCAGCACCTGAAAGAGGGAAACCGTTTCCCATATCCCCAGGTCTTGGAAGACCTCAAGGGCATGAGCCGTCACCACTCCGGAGACAACCACCGCCCGGTCCCCCGTCACACCGGGATTGAGCTGTAACGGTTCCGTCATTTCATGGCTGGCGAGCCGTTTTAATTTCGCCTCCAGTTCCTGATGTAAATGAAATCGAAATTTCGGTGTCGCCGCCCACCGGGCCGGATTCTTCTCGAATGTCACATCGTCCCGGGCCGCCATTGGGGTATTGAGCCGAATGTCCTGACGGGCGTGGCACACACGTGTCGTGGGGCGCAGCATGACCGGAATTTCGAACTCTTCGGAGAGCTTGTAGGCCAAAGCGACCATGTCCCGGGCCTGGCTTGGGGAGGACGGATCGAGCACGGGTATTTTGGCCAGCATGGCCATCAATCGGCTGTCCTGTTCGGTCTGGGACGAGTGGGGGCCGGGATCGTCGGCACTGACGACAACAAATCCGCCCCGGGTCCCCATGTAGGCCGCGCTCATCAATGGATCCGACGCGACATTGAGCCCGACCTGTTTCATACTGACGGCGGTCCGAAGGCCGACCATGCTTCCGGCGTAGGCAATTTCAAAGGCCACCTTTTCATTGACCGCCCATTGGGCATGAACCGGCTGCAGCGCCTGATCCTTGAAGCGGATCACCGAAGACAGGATCTCCGACGCCGGGGTTCCCGGGTACGAGGTGGCCATGGCACATCCGGATTCAATAAATCCCCGAGCAATGGACTCATTGCCGAGCATCAACTCCCGATTATCTTCCGGTCGCGCACCTTGGTTTTCCATGGTTCCTTACACGTTCTACCCAAGAATATGAGACCCAGGCCGTGGGAAGCTCGGGACTTCACATACCGGCAAGGTCAGTTTGAGATTTGTGATTTGGTATTTGAAATTTAAACCCATTCAACAAACCGACTGGAGTTCGAACGTCTTTTCACCGCTGCCCCCTTAATTAATATGGTTATCGGCTCTTAAGGGTTTGTGGTTTCGGGAATTCGGCGTACACCTTTTCAGCCTCTTCGATTTCTTCGTCACTCAGCACAAAATTCGTCAATTCATCGGACAGGAATTTTTCATAGGCCGTCAGATCAAGCAGGCCATGGCCGCTCCAGTTGAACAAGATGACCTTCTCTTTGCCCTCTTCTTTGGCCTTCTTTGCTTCTTCCACCACGGTCGCCAGAGCGTGGGTGGTTTCCGGGGCCGGTATGATCCCTTCTGTGCGACTCACCAAAACGCCGGCTGAAAGGGCATCCAGCTGGGTCACCGCCTTGGCCTCGAGAATGCCCTCGTTGACTAGCTGACTGACCGTAGGTGCCATACCGTGGTAACGAAGTCCTCCGGCATGCACCGGCGGCGGCACAAATGCATGACCCAGGCTGTGCATCGGCAGCAGCGGGGTGTAGCGGGCCGTGTCACCATGATCGTAGACAAACGGTGCTTTGGTCAGGGTGGGACAGGCTGCCGGCTCCACCGGATGGATGGCGATTTCCTTTCCGTTGATTTTATCCAGGACAAACGGAAACGCCAATCCGGCGAAATTGCTCCCGCCACCGGCACATCCAATGATGACATCCGGGTATTCATTGATGAGTTCAAGTTGCTTCTTGGCCTCCAAGCCCACAACCGTCTGGTGGAGCATGACATGGTTCAGCACGCTGCCCAGCGAGTATCGAGTCTTTCCGGAAGAATCGCTCACTGCCGCCTCAATGGCTTCGCTGATCGCAATGCCGAGGCTGCCGGGGGTGTCCGGAAATTTTTCCAGGATGTCCCGACCGGCTTTGGTTTCGGTGCTTGGGCTGGCCACGCATGTTCCGCCCCAGGCCTCCATCATGGCCTTCCGGTAGGGCTTCTGATCGAAGCTGACACGGACCATGTAGACTTTGCACTCGACTCCGAATTGCGCGCAGGCGAATGCCAGCGCACTCCCCCATTGTCCAGCCCCGGTTTCCGTTGTCATACGTTCTATGCCGAAGACTTTGTTGTAGTAGGCTTGCGGGACAGACGTATTCGGCTTATGGCTCCCCGGAGGGCTGACACTCTCATTCTTGAAATAGATCCGCGCCGGGGTGTCGAGCGCTTTTTCAAGGGCCGTCGCCCGCACCAGGGGCGATGGTCGCCAGATGGCATAAACCGATAGAACCTCTTCCGGAATGTCGATCCATCGATCCGGGCTGACCTCCTGTTCGATCAGATTCATGGGGAACACCGGCGACAGCATATCCGGTGACACCGGATTGCCATCCGGCCCCAGGGGTGGATTCATTTTAATGTCGGCAAGAATATTATACCATTGCCTCGGGATTTCGGATTCACTGAGAACGATCTTTCTGGCCACCATGTTTTCCTCCTTTTTATTTTAACGGTCCCCATGTTGCGCCATGAGGTTATAATTATCGATGCTTTCAAATAAAAAAACCGAGGTGCCCCTGGCAGCCCCGGCAAAAGAAAAAGCCGTGAGCCACTTCGGGGTAGAACGCTGAAGCCGCCCACAGCCTCGTGTGTTTTCGTTACGTGTTACAGGTGGTGAGCAAACTTCAGGTCCTGTGCCACCACCACCAGCGGATAAAAGTCATTGTTGCCTCGTCATTAACACGTTTTTCCAACAGACTTTCTGATAGCGGATGCCGCCATCGCCTGTCAAGAGCAATTTTTCCGGTAATATAGAAATGTTAGGAGTTGTTTCGGGGGTATTTGGGCTACCAGAAACCGCTCCAGGGTACCGATCAAGGAGCGGTGTTTAAAATGAAAAAGGTGGATCGGACAACGGCAATCGGATGCACCGAATCCTCGAGCGGGAATGGTCGCTTCAGGAGTCCTCGATACCCGCAACGCCCAGCGATGTTCATAGGAAACGTCTGCTAATGTCACGAATGCCCCCTCGACCACGGCCCGTTGCCTCAAATAATCGATATGCCAGTGACACAGGCCTGTCCGTCGGACATGATGGGACAGCCTGGCCTTTAATCCGCCGGAGCCGAGAGCACTTCCCACATATGCATACCAGCCTGCCGGGAACGGAACACCACCCAGGGCGCCGATCCGGATCCGTGCCGCCTTTTCGAGTCTCAGGATAAGGCAATAGGTGCCCGGCGCTGCAAGTTCATCCGAATTCCACCCGACGTTCACCGGCTGCCTGGTTGTCATGAGTGTTTAAACCGCTTTGTCCGTTTGCCCGCCTGTCCTGAGCGAGCAATGCGAGTCGAAGGGTTGGCCCGTCCGCCCGTTTGCCCGTGGGCCCGTCCGCCCGTTTGCCCGTGGGCCCGTCCGCCCGCTAGCCCGTGGTCCCGAAGTCGGCATCCAGCGAGCCTGAGGCGGACAAGCATCCAGTATCCAGAATCGGTTTAGGTTCTCAACGTCGCCGCCAGACGCAGGGGATTCCTCAGCAGGTTCAACGCGGCCAGGATATCTGTGCAGACGATATCAGCCATTTGGAGAGTGCTCGATGATGCCCCCTCACCGAGAACGACAGCGATCCCGATGCGCGAGATATCGAGCATGAATCTGTCGATTCTTCCGTTTCCGACACTGACGGTGGTCTCAGGTCCAAGCGATGCCACGTAATCCCGTTTTTCGATATCCTGCTGGTGTTCGGGTACCACAACGACGTTGCAAGGTGTTCCTGCAAGATTTTGCTTGACGGTACCAAAGGTGTCCGCGGTCAATACATGGATGGATAGGGTGTCGGCCAATTCCAACAGGATGTCGTCAACACCTTCGATTAAATCTCCGTCGAAGGCGATCGTGCCGTTGTAGTCGAGGACCAGATGTTCGAGTTCCACCTGGCCGAATCCAGGTATCTCTATGGAGATCATGACTGTTTCAGAATGGCTTGGGTGTCCACGTCGACAATCTCAGCCTTTAGTTGGCCGTCCCGGATAATAACCCGCGCCACCGTCACCGGATAGCTAAATCGGCGAGGTCCGGCACTGCCGGGATTGATAAACAGAACACCCTGGCGTGTCTCGATGCGGGGTCTGTGGGAGTGACCGTAAACGACCGCGCTGATATCGGCGGCGGCCGGATCCAGATCGATGCGGTCGATTTCGTGAATCATGTAGATCAGTTGGTCGGCGGCCTCAACGATGTCGCTTTCCGGCAGCTCCCTTCGAAGCCGACCGAAATCCATGTTGCCCCGAACCGCGACAAGCGGGGCCACGGCCCGCAGCCCTTCGAGCACATCGGGTATGTCGATATCACCGGCGTGGAGAATCATATCCGCGCCCTGGAGGGCGTTGACGGCTTCCTCCCGCAACAGCCCGTGGGTGTCGGAAATGAGGCCGACAACGAACCTCCCAGAATGCGATTGGCTAGCCACCTTATTGAAACTCCGAGTTCAGAAGATGTTTGCCATCTGAATGTCGGTATTAGGTATTGGGTA
>Ga0056119_1000081_pt1 | contig 22414 bp, 20 predicted proteins | sample WorMettaBAHAMAS1_FD_80076 | JGI IMG/M metagenome (GOLD analysis project Ga0056119, IMG submission 80076) | Marine gutless worms symbiont microbial communities from Max Planck institute for Marine Microbiology, Germany - Olavius tantulus BAHAMAS.1 ...
ACACCATTTCCATCCTGGCCGGTGTCTATGGCCTAAACGCCAGTGGTTCGACGATCCGGTTTAAGGGATTCATGGCACTGTATACCTCCGCAGACGATGAAAATGGCAAAAACCATAAAAAAGAAGAGCTGCCGGAACTGACCAAGGGCGACACGTTAAAGGTGAACAAGGTAGATCCAAAGCAGCATTTTATCCAGCCACCACCCCGATTTTCAGAGGCATCATTGGTCAAGGAACTGGAGGAAAACGGCATCGGGCGGCCCAGCACGTATACGGCCATTCTCTCCACAATCCGCGATAAAGGCTATGTGGAATGGGTCAAGGGATACTTTCGACCCAGCGAACTGGGATTCATCGTGAACGACCTCATTGTTGAAAGTTTTCCGGATGTGGTTGATGTGGCATTTACGGCGCGAATGGAAAACGAACTGGACAAGATCGAATCGGACGAAATCGAATATCTCGAGGTGTTAAGCAACTTCCACGGCTCTTTTAAAGAGGCGCTGGACGCAGCGGCCGAAGGAATGCTCAGTGTCAAAGGGGTTGGGCTGTCTACCGGTCTTGAATGCCCCGAGTGCGGGAAAAGTCTCCATATTAAAATGGGGAAGAGCGATCACTTTCTGGCGTGCAGTGGATACCCCGAGTGTACCTATTCGCGGAATTACACCCGAGACGAGAAGGGAAACATTGTTCCGGTGGAAGTCGCCCCCGACGAAGTCACCGATAAACTGTGCGAAAAATGCGGCCGAGCTATGGTCCAAAAACAGGGAAAATACGGATCGTTTCTGGCGTGCAGCGGATTCCCGGAGTGCAAAAACACAAAATCCATGAATGCCGACCGTCCTGAATTAAAAACCGGAGTGCCCTGCCCTGAAGCGGGTTGCAACGGCGAATTGGTCCAAAAGACGTCGAAACGGGGCAAAATCTTTTATGGATGCAACCGATATCCGGATTGTACCTTCGCCATTTGGGACAAGCCCGTTCCCTCTCCCTGCCCCCAGTGCAGCGCGCCATTCCTTTTAGAGAAACACACCAAAAAATCCGGTTCGTTCCTTACCTGCCACAATCCCGATTGCGATTACAAGAAGTCGATTGATCAATAACATCGTGTCACGATGTTGTGACACGCGACGATGTCGCTCCAAGGGCACAAGGGTTGGTCCGGTGCCGGTTGGTGCGAATTTCGCCGACACGCAACGTTTCAGAGCCCCTCCCAAAGGAATTCTGAAAGGCAATAAGTCTCTTTGCAAGCTTGTAGCCCCAGGGTAAATGCCCTGTTAATAAAATCGTGTAACGATTTTATCTTGACAACGGTTACACGATCTTCTATTAGGCAACCTTAACTACTTGGAAATGCTTATGAAGAAAAGTCTTGCCATTCTCGACCTTATTCTTTGCCTCGTAGTCGTCCTTCTTGGAGGCTACGGGGACAGGGGTTGATAGTGGCTTAAGTACATCTTCAGCAAACAGCACAAAAACCGTTATCAGCCCCAGAGCCGATAACGGTTTTTTACTTCAAAGAGGCGCCATGAAAAGCGACAGCATCAAAAAAGGCATCGAGCGGGCACCCCATCGAAGTCTACTAAAAGCGATCGGGTACACCGACGGGGAGATCCAACGACCGCTGATCGGCATTGCCAATTCGGCCAGCACGGTGATTCCCGGCCATGCGCATCTGAATCAGTTGGTAGAAGCCATCAAGGCGGGTATTTACATGGCCGGTGGCACACCCATGGAATTCGGCACCATCGGTGTTTGCGACGGTATCGCCATGAATCATATCGGTATGCATTATTCCCTGGCGAGCCGAGAGTTAATCGCCGACAGCGTCGAGGTGATGGCCCTTGGCCATGCCTTTGACGGGCTGGTGCTGGTTCCCAACTGTGACAAAATCGTCCCCGGTATGCTCATGGCCGCCGCCCGACTGAATCTTCCCGCCATTGTCGTCAGCGGAGGGCCGATGCTGGCCGGCGAGGCCGTATCGCCGAAAGATGGTGCCTCACGAACGATCGATTTGATCACGGTCTTCGAATCCGTCGGCGCTGTAAAAGCCGGCAAGATGAGTGAGTCCGAGCTCTCCGCCATAGAAGACGCCGCCTGCCCCACCTGTGGATCCTGTGCCGGGATGTTCACAGCCAACTCCATGAATTGTCTCACGGAGGCCATAGGGATGGGATTGCCGGGCAACGGAACGATTCCGGCCGTCATGTCTGCCCGGCTGCGTTTGGCAAAAGCCGCGGGAATGAAGATACTCGAGCTGATCGATCAAGACATTACGCCCAGCAGGATTCTGACGGACCAGGCACTGAACAATGCATTAACCGTAGATATGGCTTTAGGGTGCTCCAGCAACACCGTTCTCCATCTGACGGCCATTGCCAAGGAGGCTGGCCTCAAACTGGATCTGGACCGCATCAACCAGATCAGCGAAGCCACCCCGCACTTATGTTCCCTGGGCCCCGGCGGATCGTATCACGTTCAAGATCTACACCGGGCCGGAGGCATTTCGGCGGTCATGGGGGAACTTGCACGGGCCGATCTGATCCATACCGAGTGTTTGACCGTTTCCGGTGAAACGGTGGGAGAACACATGACCCGGGCCATCGATCCGGAAGTGATTCGACCGATTGACAATCCCTTTCACCGGCAAGGCGGGTTGGCGGTTCTCTATGGCAACTTGGCTCCAAAAGGCTGCGTGGTCAAGCAAACGGCGGTAGATGAAGAAATGCTGCGGCATCAAGGCCCGGCCCGGGTGTTCGATTCGGAAGAAGAAGCGACCGAGGCCATCATGGATGGGGCGATCCGAAAAGGGGATGTTATTGTGATCCGCTTTGAAGGCCCTATGGGAGGTCCCGGCATGAGAGAAATGCTCACACCCACATCGGCCATTGCAGGGATGGACCTCAACGGTGAAGTGGCCCTGCTCACCGACGGAAGGTTTTCCGGCGGCACCCGTGGGGCCTCTATCGGTCACATCTCTCCGGAGGCCATGCAGGGCGGGCCGTTAGCGATTGTGGTAGACGGGGACCCGATCATCATTGACATCCCGGGAAAAACTCTTACGCTAAACATTTCCGAAAAGGACATCAAGGAAAGCCTGGCTCGGTGGACGCCGCCCATGCCCAAGATCACCGGTGGGTACATGGCGCGTTATGCCCGAACCGTGTCGTCTGCAGACGAAGGAGCAATTGTCAGACCCCCACATTCATAGAACTCCGGAGTTTTTCAGGTGCTCCGGCAGACGAGAGTTGGCTCGGAACGACTTCCGAGAAAAACGCTTTCGTGGATACCAAACGACGATTCACCCAATACACGAAACATATGAAACCAAGCGAGGGAGACCATGAAACTGACGGGTGCTAAGATCCTGATGAAAGTTCTCCAGGAAGAAGGCGTCGATACCATTTTTGGATACCCGGGTGGGGCCGTGATCGACATCTACGACGAGCTGGTCAAAACCGATATCCAGCATATTCTGGTCCGCCACGAACAGGGTGCGGTGCACGCCGCCGACGGTTATGCCCGGGCCAGCGGCAAAGTGGGTGTTTGCCTGGTGACATCGGGTCCGGGGGCGACCAACACCGTCACCGGCATCGCCTCGGCGTACATGGACTCCATTCCGATTGTCATCTTTACCGGTCAGGTCCCGACGGCGCTCATCGGCAACGATGCCTTCCAGGAGGTGGATATCGTCGGAATCACGCGGCCTTGCACCAAACACAACTACCTGGTAAAAAATGCAGAGGACCTGGCCCGCACCGTGAAAGAGGCGTTTCACATTGCCCGCTCCGGGCGTCCCGGTCCGGTACTCGTAGACATCCCAAAAGATGTCGGCAACACGGTGATCGACTACAAGCCGGTCAAGGACGTCAACCTTCGCTCATACAACCCCACCTATCGTCCCTACGAAAAGCAAATCAAAAAGGTCGTCAAACTCATTGAAAAGGCCAAGCGTCCGGTCATATTCGCCGGCGGCGGCGTCATACTCTCCAAAGGCGCCCACGCATTGACCGAATTGGCACGACGCCTTCAGATACCGGTCACCACCTCCCTCATGGGATTGGGCGCCTTTCCGGGAACCGACCCCTTGTGGCTGGGGATGATCGGAATGCACGGAACCTACCGGGCCAATATGTCGACCAGCCAATGCGATCTGTTGCTTGCCATTGGGGTTCGGTTTGACGATCGGGTGACCGGCAAAACCGACGCCTTCGCCGCCCAGGCCAACATCGTACATATCGACATCGATCCCACCTCCATCCGAAAGAATATCCCGGTGTCGCTGCCGGTGGTCGGCGACTGCCGGTACACGCTTGAAAAGATGAATACCCTTATCGAGGCAGAAGATTTTAACGGACTGGAAGAAAGACGGGCGCCGTGGTTCGAACAGATTGACGCATGGAAACAAGAGTCCCGAATGGCCTACGATCAGAAGCAGACCATCAAGCCACAGTATGTCATCGAAAAGCTGTATGAAATGACCCGGGGAGAAGCGATTATCACCACGGAAGTGGGTCAAAACCAAATGTGGGCCGCCCAGTTCTACCATTTTGACAATCCCGGTCATTTCATCACCTCAGGTGGACTCGGCTGCATGGGATTCGGACTGCCGGCCGCCATCGGCGCCCAGATGGCCCGTCCCGACAGATTGGTCGTCGACATCGCCGGAGACGGCAGCATTCAGATGAACATCCAAGAGCTGGCCACTGCGATGCAGTACAACCTTCCGGTGAAGATTGTCATTCTCAACAACGGGTATCTGGGGATGGTCCGGCAGTGGCAGGAGTTGTTTTACGACAAACGTTATGCCTGCACGTCCATGGAATTCGCTCCGGATTTCGTCAAACTGGCGGATGCCTTCGGCGCCCTCGGTCTCCGGGCCACCAAGCCCGAGGAGGTGGAAGACGTTCTGAAAGTGGGGCTGGCGTCACCCAAAACGGCCGTCATGGACTTTGTGGTGGAAAAGGAAGAGTGTGTGTACCCCATGGTGCCGGCCGGAGCGCCGATTACGGAAATGCTGTTAGTTTAGCCATTTTGTGACGTTTTCCGGAGAGGTGTTCACAAACCGATGATAATGGATGACCCGTAGCCGGGTTACTCATCGTCTTCATGAATTCAATGTAATCTGCGGGGAAACGTTACCGGGAGAAAAGGGGAAAAGCTTGTGTTGGAAGATGATCGACATGTCCTGACGATGCTGGTGGACAACGAGCCGGGAGTGCTTTGCCGGGTGGCGGGCCTGTTTGCCGGACGGGGATACAACATCGAAAGCCTCTGCGTCGCCGAAACCATCGAGCCAAAAGTATCACGCATCACCGTGACCACGAAAGCGGATGAACCGGCCATCGAGCAGATCATGAAACAGCTTCGCAAGCTGATCAACGTTGTCAAGCTGAGGGATTTAACCGGCAAACAGTCCGTCCAACGCGAAATGGCCTTGATCTGTGTCCGGGCAAAGCCCGAACACCGGGCGGAGATCCTTCGGATTGTGGACATCTTCCGCTGCAAGGTGATCGATGTCGGCCAGGAGCATTACATTATAGAAGTTACCGGAACCGAAGAAAAACTCGAGGCCCTCATTAATTTACTGAAACCCATGGGCATCAAAAAGATCGCCCGCTCCGGAACACTCGCCCTGTTCCGGGAGCCAAAATAAAATCGTTCCACGATTTTATGAAACGCGGCTGCGCCGCTTCAATACACTTTGCTCTGTGTTCCTTGTGGCGGCGTTACCCAGAGTGATTCAGGTAGGCTTGATAGCTCCCGGGAGGCGAGATTGTCCGATTCAACCGGCCGGAAAAATAAAAATGAATACAGTTCGAGTCACATGCAGTGAATGGTCTTGGCACAGACCCCTTCAAATGAAAGAGGAGTAACATGGCAAAAATCGATTTTGGCGGAGTAGTGGAAGAGGTCATTACCTCTGAGGAATTTTCTCTGGAGCAGGCCCGGGAAGTGCTCAAGAACGAAACGGTGACCATTCTTGGCTATGGCGTCCAGGGGCCGGGACAGGCATTGAATTTAAGGGATAACGGCATTAACGTCATCGTGGGCCAACGTGAAGGCGGCGCCTCCTGGGATAAGGCCGTTGAAGATGGATTTGTCCCCGGGAAAACCCTGTTGCCCCTGATCGAAGCCGCCACAAAGGGGACAGTCATCAAGTTTCTGCTATCGGATGCCGGCCAGGTCACCACATGGCCGCAGATCCGGGAGTGCTTGAATGACGGGGATGCCCTTTACTTTTCCCACGGGTTTTCCATCGTTTACAAGGATCAGACCGGCGTGGTGCCGCCGGACAACGTCGATGTCATCCTGGTCGCGCCGAAGGGATCGGGCCGGACCGTTCGAACCAATTTTCTCGACGGCAGCGGTATTAATTCGAGTTTCGCCATTCACCAGGACGCCACCGGAAGAGCCAGAGAGCGGACCCTCGCACTAGGGATTGCCATCGGTTCCGGATATCTGTTTCCGACTACATTTGAAAAAGAAGTCCATAGCGATCTGACCGGAGAACGGGGGGTCCTGATGGGCTGCCTGGCAGGCGTCATGGAAGCCCAATACAACATTCTGCGTAAAAACGGCCATAGCCCCAGCGAGGCGTTCAACGAAACCGTTGAAGAGCTCACCCAGAGTCTTATTCGACTGGTCGCGCAAAACGGCATGGACTGGATGTTTGCCAGCTGCAGCACGACCGCCCAACGCGGCGCTCTGGATTGGGCACCGAAGTTTCGAAAGGCCGTCGAACCCGTATTCGAGGAGCTGTATCAAAACGTCATCAACGGCACCGAGACCCGCCGCGTGCTGGATGTCAACAGTGCCCCGGACTACAGGGAGAAGCTCGAGGTCGAACTGAAGGAGATCCGGGAATCGGAAATGTGGCGCGCCGGAGCGGCTGTAAGGTCATTGAGACCTGAAAACCGGCGGTAGCCTGACATCGTCATGTCCGGGTCTCGGAAGTAGACAACATCGGGAGTGGGCCTGCGGTTCGGTTTCCGGCCGAAGCGAAGACATTTCCAACACCTAATCTTTCCCGAGAGGATGGGAACATGGAACCGATCCAGCTTTACGACACAACCCTGAGAGATGGTACCCAGGGCGAAGACGTCAACTTTACCGCAGAAGAGAAAGTGAAAATCGCCCACCGTCTGGACGATATCGGCATTCACTATATCGAGGGCGGCTGGCCCGGCTCCAATCCCCGGGATCGCCAGTTTTTCGAATTGGCCAAGGGCATAACTCTCAAAAAAGCACGCTTGGCCGCCTTCGGCGCTACCCGGCGGCCGGGGATCGGGCCCCGCGATGATCAGAATCTGATGGCCCTGCTGGAAGCCGAAACGCCGGTCGTCACGCTATTCGGAAAAACATGGGACCTGCATGTCGAGCAGATCATGAACAATACACTGGAAGAAAACCTTGCCATGATCCGCGACAGCGTGGCATTTCTAAAGGCAGAAGGCCGAGAGATCATTTACGATGCGGAGCACTTCTTCGACGGTTATCATGAAAACCGCGAGTATGCCCTGAAAACCATTGAATCGGCCCTTGAAGCCGGCGCCGACACGTTGGTGCTGTGTGACACCAATGGCGGTACGCTCCCATTCGACATCGAGTCGGCCACCCGGCAGATCATCGAGTTTGTCGGAGCCAATAGTCGCACATCGGTACCCATCGGTATCCATTGTCACAACGACAGCAGTCTGGCGGTGGCCAACTCCATCACTGCGGTCAGGGCCGGTGCCACCATGGTTCAGGGCACGATTAACGGATATGGAGAACGTTGCGGGAACGCCGATCTCATTTCGGTCATTCCGGTTCTGGTCACAAAAATGAACTACCCGTGCATGTCTGACGAAAACCTGGCCAAATTGCGCAAGCTTTCCCGGTTCGTGAGCGAGACAGCCAACATCGTTCCACTCAAATCCAGACCGTTTGTCGGGAAAAGTGCGTTTGCCCATAAAGGCGGCATCCATGTGAACGCGGTCATGAAAACGCCCCGAGCATATGAGCATATGGTTCCGGAAATCGTTGGCAACCGGAGACGAATTCTGGTATCGGACCTCGCCGGAAAAAGCAATGTGGAGTATAAAGCCAAAGAGTTGGGCATTGATTTGAACCGCAATGGTTATGACAGCCGGAAGATCGTTGAAAAGATTAAGCGTCTCGAGCAGGAAGGGTATCAGTATGACGTGGCAGAGGGTTCTTTGGCTATTTTGATGGAGAAGTTCACCGACCAGTTTCGGCCGTATTTTGATCTGGAATCGTTCCGCGTTGTCATAGAAAAGGATAGAGACCAGCCCTGCAGCGCCCATGCCACAATCAAAATCACCGTCGGAGATCGGGGAGAAATCACCGCCGCCGAAGGCCAAGGGCCGGTTAGCGCACTGGATAACGCCCTTCGCAAGGCATTGGACAACTTCTACCCGGATCTGGATGAGATGCGCCTGGTGGACTTTAAAGTACGTGTCATGGACGGACGCTCGGCCACCGCATCGAAAGTCCGCGTGTATATCGAATCCCGCGACCAGAAGAACATCTGGAGCACCATCGGCGTCTCCACGGACATTATCGAAGCCAGCTGGCAGGCCCTGGCCGACAGTTTCCAGTACAGGCTGGCTCGACAAAACGATAAAGACTGATCAACGGAGGACATCAGATGAGACCCACAGGATGGAAAAATGCCGCAGGGACGCCAACCGCCCTGCGGCCCATGCTCAATAAAATCGCATAGCGATTTTATGAAGCGCGGCGCCGCCGCTTAAAAATTTAATTCTTTGGATGGAACAAATCCGGAGAATTGAACGTTCCACATACTTCGGGAGCAAGGGAGAAGAAAAATGAGTGACCGTATAATTATATTCGACACCACGTTGAGAGACGGAGAGCAGTCTCCGGGAGCCAGCATGAATACCGCGGAGAAACTGCGCCTCGCCGTCCAATTGCAAAAGCTGGGCGTCGATGTCATCGAAGCCGGCTTTCCGGCGGCATCCGAAGGCGATTTCGAGGCCGTCTCCCGGATTGCCGGAAAAATAACCCGTTCGGAGGTGGCCGGACTTGCCAGGGCCTCCAAAGCGGACATCGATAAAGCCTGGGGGTCGATTCAACATGCAGCCAAACCGCGCATCCATACCTTCATTGCCACTTCCGAAATCCACATGAAGCACAAACTCGGCATGAACCGGGAAGAAGTTCTGGCCGCCACGATAGAGGCGGTCCGGTATGCAAAATCCCTGACCGACAATGTGGAGTTCTCTTCAGAAGACGGATCCCGGAGCGACTGGGATTTTCTCTGTAAAGTCTTCGAGGCGGCCATTGAGTCGGGTGCGACCACCGTCAATCTTCCGGATACCGTCGGATATGCGGTACCCAATGAGTTCGCCGACATGGTCCGCTATGTCCGGGAGCATGTCCCCAATATCGGAAAAGCGATTCTCAGCGTCCACTGTCATAATGATCTGGGGCTGGCCACGGCCAATACTCTCGCCGCAGTACAGGCCGGCGCCCGCCAGGTGGAAGTGACGATCAACGGTATTGGAGAGCGTGCCGGCAACACCTCATTGGAAGAGGTGGTGATGGCCATCAACACCCGGCCCAAATATCTGCCGATGTCCACCGGGATCAACACCGAGCTGATTTACCCCTCCAGCCGTCTGGTCAGCATGATCTCCGGGATCATCGTTCAACCCAACAAAGCCGTAGTCGGCGCCAATGCGTTCGCCCATGAAGCCGGAATCCATCAGGATGGGATGCTGAAAAATCCCATGACCTACGAAATTATGAAGCCGGAAAATGTCGGGCTCAGCTCCACAAAACTGGTCCTGGGAAAACACTCGGGCAGGCATGCATTACGCGCCCGTCTCCAGGACATGGGATACGACCTCTCCGATGAAGAGCTGAACCTGGTGTTTGACAAGTTCAAAGAGTTGGCGGACAAGAAAAAGCAGGTTGTCGATGAAGACCTGGAAGTCATTGTGACGGAGGGCATTCTTCGGACGCCCGACATTTTCAAGCTGGAATATCTTCACGTCACCAGCGGTAACACGGTGCTTCCCATGGCCAGTGTCAAGCTGTCTGTCCATAACCGTTCGGTTCAAGGGGCCAATTACGGCAATGGGCCGATCGATGCGACGTTCAATACCATCGCCCAGTTGGCAGGGACCGAGTCCGAACTTTTGCGCTTTACGGTCAGCGCGCTGACCGGCGGGACCGACGCCCAGGGCGAGGTCACCGTTCGGCTGAAAGAAAACGGCCTGATTGCCCTGGGACGGGGGTCGCATCCGGACATCATTACTGCCAGCGCCAAGGCCTACATCAATGGATTGAATCGATTGGAATACTTAAAAGAGAATCCTGTGAAGGCAGTGGTCTAAATAAAATCGCTACGCGATTTTATGAAACGCGGCGTTGCCGCTTGAATTAAAAGAAATGGGAAATCCCGGGGGAGTTGACCCCGGTAGGGCCGGGCACTGCACCGGCCCTTTTATTTGGATTTTGGTGTCGTCTCCGGATATCACAATCGCTTCGCTATTCTGATTAAACCCGTTGATGGAAATAGGTTCCGTTTAACTGCGGTGTATTTCGATCAGCAGTACACCGTGTTGAAAGAATCCGGTGCTGGACGTGTTCGGCGTCGGGTTCGCTATCGGAATCGGAATCGATACGAGATGGTCTGTTTCGAAGTCGATACCGATTCCGAACCAGAAACCGATTCCGATGACTGAGCTAAGTTCATGGAAGTAAATCATATAGATGGGCCGCACTGTGGATTAAGGTCTGTTACGTTTCTACCTGTACGGTGCCCACCAGATCACCGATGCGCGGAATGTTGTACTCATGGCAATACGATTCGATGCCGTCGAGGACATCCATGGTGGCCCGTGGGTTTATAAAATTCGCCGTTCCGATCTGAATCGCGGAGGCGCCGGCGATTAAAAATTCAATGGCATCTTCGGCCGTTTGGATCCCACCGATCCCAATGACCGGTATCCCGGTCGCTTGGGCGACCTGCCAGACCATTCTCACCGCCACCGGTTTAATGGCCGGGCCGGAGAGACCGCCGGTGGTGTTTGCCAGCTTGGGTTTGCGAGAGTGAATATCGATCGCCATACCGGTGATGGTGTTGATCAGGGACAACCCGTCTGCACCGGATTCCTCCGCACTCCGGGCAATAACGGTCACGTCCGTGACGTTCGGCGAAAGCTTGACGAGGACGGTCCGGGAAAATCGCTTCCGAACCGCACGGACGACGTCATGGGCGGCTTGGGGATCCACTCCGAAAGCCACGCCGCCGGCTTTGACATTCGGGCAAGAAATGTTCACCTCGACTCCGGCAATGGCGGCCGCGTCATCGATCCGTGCGGCCAGCTCGGCATATTCTTCAACGGTCTTCCCGTAGATATTGGCGATGACCGGTGGCCGGAGCCGCGACAGGAACGGTAGTTTGTCGGTGATGAAGCGCTCAATTCCGACGTTCTCCAGACCGATGGCATTGAGCATGCCGCGCGGCGTTTCAACAATACGCGGCGGTGGATTGCCAGGGGTAGGCTCCAAGGACAACCCTTTAACGATGATTCCTCCCAGTCGGTTGAGATCCAATAGGGGATCAAATTCACGGGCATATCCGAAGGTACCTGAAGCCGTCATCACCGGATTCGCCATGGCGATGCCGCCGATGGTGACGGATAAATCAACGTTGGCGTTCATATCTCCTCTGGATCAGGCGATGGTGCGTGGTAACGACCGTTTCACTGTCGGCAACCGGTTGACGGGTGTTGCCGGTTTTGATACTCACATGCGGCTGTTCCCTAAGCCCGGACATTGCTCCAATATTGTATCTTTTTAGCTATCTGCTGAAAAGAATTCATACAATGCTCGGGAGAGTGCGTTACCTGTATAGACAATACGGTGAGCGTTATCAAGGGCGGGAGGTGACCATGAAATCGATTATCGGCATTATCGGCTCTCCCAGGAAGTTGGGAAACTGTGAAATCATGGCAAAGGAGATCGCCCGGGCGACTCCGGAGCCCCATGAATTCCGTATGGAACAGAAAGCCCAACTCAAGGATATAGTGACAGACTACCGCAAGGATGGGGTTTGGATGAAGCCGCCTGCCTAACCCGGGTGCTGCATGGAATCTTCTCAGAAAGATTTATCAAATATAGGCACGTGAGGTTGCCGATAGTGATGGTTTATCAATGATCAGAGCCACGTTGGAGGCAATGAAACATCTAACGGATCTGAAAAGATTCCACCCTACGGACCGAACGGACGCTCCCATGGCCTTCGTTATTTGAGGCTCGCGGTAGACTTGCTACAGCGTCGCCTCAAAGTGCTTTGGCCATGAAAACCTCCATTCGTTGCATCATCAGGGTTTATCCGGACATGGTATGGAGTGCCGGGTCAAATAAGAGTAGCCATTTTCTGGGCAATCTCGTCAAATGCCTTGCTGACCGGAGAATCGGCATGGGTATCCCGGAAAGACATCCCCGCGTCCCCGCACGATACCAGCCGTGTGTCAAACGGGATTCGCCCAAGAAACGGAACCCCCATGGCCTCGGCCGTTTTCTCGCCGCCTCCGCTGCCGAACAGATCCAACGCCTCGCCGCAATGAGGACATGCGAATCCACTCATATTCTCGATGAGACCGAAAATCTCCATTTTCACGGTCTTGCAAAAGTTGATGGATTTTCGGACATCGGCAAGGGAGACCTCCTGGGGTGTGGTGACAATGATGGCTTTCGCATCGGATATGGTCTGGGCGACCGTCAGCGGTTCATCGCCGGTTCCCGGGGGTGAATCGATAATCAGAAAATCGAGCTGGCCCCATTCCACATCTCCGATGAACTGGCGAATAGCGGAGTATTTTACAGGGCCTCGCCAGATGATCGCATCATCTTTACTCGGAGAAAGAGACTCGATGGAAACGGCTGCAAGATGATCCGAATAGCGCATGGGATTGAGCTTACGGTTCTTGCTCAGGTCGAGCATCCCATCCAACCCTAACATACGGGGAACATCCGGACCATGGAGATCCACATCCATCAGTCCAACCTGACAGCTCTGATTCGCCAACGCCATGGCCAGGTTTACGGAGGTACTGGTTTTTCCGACACCCCCCTTCCCACTCATCACAATAAATTTGTGCTTGATACGGCCCAGTGAATCCTGAACCGCGGCGTCTTGCTCGTCCATGGCGCCTGTATTCGCGGTTCCGCCGCAATTTCCGCTGCTGCATTCGGTCATTTTTAGCTCCTGTGTAAACGATGATGTTAAGATTCCGCTTCGGATTGTTCCCCATGAACGGACAACCGGTAGAAATCGTCACTGCTGCAGGATGGGCATGCTTCCGGTCGGCCTGTTCCGAATGGCTCATCCCACGTATGGCGGCAACCCTGGCAGAGAAACGTTCGCGTATCGGCCACCAGTCGATAGTTACCCCCTTCGATGTTGATCGCCTTGCCATTGATCAAGGCATCGGCAACGGTCTCCCGGGCCCGCTGTACGATACGGCCGAAAGTGGCGCGGGAGACGCCCATGCGGTGACCGGCTTCTTCATGGGACAGGTTCAGTAAGTCAGCCAGACGGATGGCTTCATACTCATCCACAGTCAGACAGACTTCCTCCAATTCCACCATGGGGATCCCCCTGGGCTTGAAATAGCTCACGTCCGGATTAAACGCGACCATACGATGTTTCTGGGGGCGAACCATTCATCCTCCTTTATGAGTATATACTCGAAAAAAATAACCTATGGTTTCACTGGTGTAATGTCAAGCGATTTTTGCCGGAATATTGCATGAAATCTTTCCAGGGGAAGGCTAAAAAAGGGAATTGAGATTCTTGGGATGCGTTGAGGGGGGTGACGGTATATCCAAGAAGATCAGCTTATATTGACGGGTTTCTCGAGAGAATCAAAGGACACGCTTGCATCGGATGATATTCAAATGGTGTTTCGCAGCATGGGAAGTACTAGCGTTGCCATTCCAGAACCTGATTGTCAAAATCGATACGATAGGCCAATCCCCTCAAAAAATTCATGCCGAGGAGTCCGCTGTGGGACACCGCCACACCTTCATGATCGATGATGCCGGCTTGAAGGCCATTTTTAACATGGGGCCCGACTTTTACGTACGAGAGTTGGACCACGTCGGTTTCGATGGTTGTTCCACCGACCACTCGGAATCTGGCCTTTCTGGCATCCTTTATTTCGAGCTGGTCAGCGACCTCGCGGTGCAATGCGATAATGGTGGCGCCGGTATCCATCACCAGCATCGCCTCGGTTTCGATGCCGTCGTGCCCAATCGTTACCGGAACGAGGATCTTGTTGCCTTCGATCACAATGTTGGTCCGAAGCGCTTTCGGTTGCCGTTGATTTGTCCCTACAGTTTCCTCGCGAAGAGTGGGGTTGGACTGAGATCCCTTTCCGCTTCGGTCGCGCTCCATCAAAATGGCTTTTGTCTCTTCCGGGCGGCTGTCGTATTGCTCTTTATAGGTTCGAATCTGGTCCAGGAATTGAGGCGGGATTTTGCTAAGGTCATCGACAAATACCATTCTCCCGTCCTCATCCGTATACCGGTAAAACTCTCCCGCACAAATGACAGGAAGAAAACAGAGTACCGGAATCATCAGGACACAGATGCCGATGCGGTTCAGGAGTTTGCGACTGAGGGCGTTCATGGGGTCTGCTGCAGTATCCTCTCTGTCGTTGCCGTTCATGACGGATGTCAGTCTGGGAATTTCAATGTGACAGTCCGATCGTTATCGTCGGATTTGATCTTTACTTTTAGATCGAAGCTGCTGTCACGGATCCCCAGCGCTAGGTCTGTTTTGCCCTTGTCACCTTCTAGGTGGGTAATTTCCCGGACGGCGTCAATGATCTTCCGCCCCACATCCGGTCCCGGGGACGGCAGCTCGGTCTCACGATACGTGGCCACCACCTCCACATCTCCACCTGCCGTCTGTTGGATGGAAATCTTTTTTGCATTTTGGTTAATGCCATGAAGGGCCGCAAGTGCCAGCCATTTGATGGCGGCTTCTCCGGCATCCGTATCATTTTTTACCACAGACATCTCCTTCAGGGGATCGGTGGTGGAAAAACAGTCACAATATTCCTGTACCTTCTGATGCAAGCTGCTTGAATCTTTCATGATCTACCTTCCTTTCAATTGTCCCACCCGGAGATGGCATGCCCACGATATGGTTTCCGGAAGTTCCCGTTGCAATAGGGTGTTCACATTTTTAATGAAAGGAAGTTAAGTCATGATTCCGGTGCGATCAATCCGTAAAATTCGGTAACAACCGAATTTTACCATATAAACCGATAAACTAAAAATTGAGTGCACCGTTATGGGTTCGAGTCGTCCAAGCGGCGGCAGGGGCTATGAAGTTTCCTGAACGATGACGCCCGACTTCCGTGGCCACTCTCGTCGGCGCCCTGCCATCTGTCGCTTTTCTTATCTTGTCTATGGAAGTTTCGTTTCGGTAAGAGGGGTAACCGTGTAACGTCGAAACATCGCTCGAAAACAAGATCGGCGGATCAAAGAGCAAAAGCTCTTTGAGCGGTAAAATTCGGCTTGGCCGAATTTTACTAGCGGACCCAGAACAAACTAATCACCGGGACATAGGTGATTAACACCAGCGCCATCAACAGAAGCACCAGATAGGGTAGCGATGCCCGGTACAACACGGTGATCGGTTTTTCGAACTTCAGACTGGATATGAACAAGTTGATTCCAACCGGAGGAGTGGAATAGCCGATTTCCAAATTGAGCAGAAATATAACGCAAAGATGGATCGGGTCGATCCCATAGGTCAACGCGATGGGCACCATGATCGGCACGATAATAATGGTCGCCGAGAAGATATCCATGATGCAGCCCACCACAAGGAGAAAAAGGTTGAGACCCGCCAAGAATACGTACCGGCTTTCGGTAAGCTGGGTCAGAAACTGGAGAATTCGTCCGGGAATTTGTGCATCCACAAGGTACCCGGTAAATCCCAGCGCGAACGCGAGGATGACGATGATCGCCCCGGTGAGCACGGCGCTTTCAATCAGAATCCCGGGAAGTTGTTTGAAAAATTGGATTTCTTTGAGAACGAAGCATTCCACGATGATGACGTAAACCAGCACCAGTGCCGCGACTTCGGCGATGGTGACCAGACCGCCATAAACGCCCACCAGAATTATCACGATGATCGGCCAATCCCACAGACCTTCCCGGAAGGTTTGCTTAATCCGTTGCCAAGAAATCGTTTCAAGGGTGGGGACCTCTCCACCTTCAGAGCGGCGCAGATAAGGATGCAGGGCCGCGTAAATAGACAAAATGACGATGACCAGGACTCCTGGCACCAGCGCCGCCTTGAAGATCATGGCAATGTCTGTTTGTGAGACAACGCCGTAGAGAATGACCGGGAGGCTTGGCGGGAACATCAGTCCCCGACTCCCGGCAGTGGTAAGCAGTCCGAGGGTGAAATGCTCCGGGTATTGGTGCTGACGCAATATGGGGTAAAGCAGGCTGCCCAATGCAACAATGGTCACCCCACTGGCGCCGGTTAGGGCTGTGAAAAAGGCACAGGAACAAAGGGCGGCAATGGCCAGTCCACCCGGCATCCACCCCAGAATCGCACGGATGAAATTCATGATCCGCCGAGGGGCTTCGGTTTCTGTGAGCAACGCGCCAACCAGGGTGAACATGGGTAGTGCCATGAGGACGGGCATGGATGCCAGCCGATTCATTTCGATAAGAATCGTCTGTAGCGCAATGAAATCCTGATCCACAAAGTAAAAGCAGATGATCGAAAGGGCGGCGATAATGGTAAACAGCGGCGTTTCCAGCAGTACAAACAGGAGAGCGATAACAATCAGGAGGGTAAAGGTATTCATCGGTAATCGTTATCCCTCATCCACATGTGTACCGGTTCTCGGACGAGCCGGATCAATCATCCGTTTGAGAAATCGGAAGGTCAGAATCGCAAAGAATATCGGGAAAATGATCGATACGTAGCCCCAGGATCCAAACATGTCGATCTCGCTGGAAACAAAAGAAAACGAGGCGATGCCGAGGCTTCCTGAAACAAGCAGACCAAACAGGCTGGACGCCCGCCGGGCACCCCGACGGACGCGTTCCGGGAAGTGTCGCAAAAACAGCTCCAGCTTGATATGACGATCACTTTTCATGGCCAGAGTGGCGCCCGACAGGGCCAGCCACATCACCAGCGCCGGAGCGGCTTCAAGAACGGCCTGAAACGAAATCCCAAAAAGGTTCCGGAGCACGATATTGGCTGAAACCAGCAGAATCAAAAGGGAAAACGTGACGACAATCAAAACCCGTTCAGCGATGGCAAGGGCATGATCGATCTTGTTCAAGGCATTCATTATCGGCTTCGATATTCCTTTAACAGGGTCTGTACCTGATCGAAGAGTTCGCGGGAGTAGAGTTTCGGGATGTTCTTTTGATAGGTCTCTTGTGCGCGCTTTTTGAAAAATTGAGCCAGATCGGCGGAGGGTTGAGTGAACGCGATGTCCTCTTCTTCCAACACAACCTGTGCTTCCTGGTTATCTCGTCGGCTCAGTCGAATGAGCTCGGCGCAGTATTTCAATCCCGCTTCGCGCACAATTTTTTGGTTGGCCGGAGAGAGTTTGTTAAAGATGGACTTCTTCATCAGCAACGCGCCCGTTGAGTTGACCATGGGGTGGTTCAGCATGCTGTCCACTTTCGCATACCACTGGAAGGCGACTGCTGCCAGGGGCGGGGCATAGAAGGAATCGATCATGCCGGTCTCCAGGCCGGTATTCACATCGGTTAAATGGAGCGGATATGTCTTTATACCAAAACTTTTCAAGAATGTCTCAGCGACCGGATCTCCCTTCCAGGCCCACATTTTAGCCGAGTGAACGCCATCGATGGTGTCCATCGGGGATTTCGAAAAGAAGTAAACAAATCCGGCCTCGGCAAATCCGAGTAGCACATATCCCTTTTTCTCAAACCCCGCAGTGAAGCGATCGCTTAATTTTTCTTTGACAAAATCGACTTCGTCATAGTTTTCAAACATCAGCGGGGCCTCGAGAATACGAATTTCAGGTAGGACCACGCCGAGCCCGACACCCGAGAAACCGGCCGCATGAATCCGATTCACCCGCATTTTTCGAAGAACATCCAATTCGTCACCACTGATTCCGCCGGTATAAATTTTAAATGTGACGTCTCCTCCTGTTTTCTTATCGACTTCATCGGCCATCTGGTAAAGAGTATTGGTCCATGTACTTCCTTCAGGCGTCACCAGCGCAACTTTGATCTCCGTGGCCGCCCGGACCGTGCAGGTAAACATCGCCGATGTCAGCACCAGGGAGGCAATCAGCACAAATCTCCAGATCATCGCAGGAATCCTTTCATTCGAAAAGTCGATCGACAGCGTCCAAGTAGATAGCAGCCCGTTTGGCGGCCACCGCATTCAGCAGGGGATAGGCCTCGGATTTGGAAACCTCCCGGACAATTCGGTTCAGTGTGTTCTCAAATTCGGATCGCGCCTGGCTCTGGGGTAGAAAATAACGCGCATAGAACAGATCGGATAGCAGAAACATGTCTCCTGTCAGAGATCCCAGCGCTTTCCGGTGGCGTTCGGCCATATCCAAATTTCCTCCCATGGTCCCGGGGCGTGATGAATAATAGATCATCAGAAAGAAATGTGGCCCCCCGTGATAATAGGAGGGGTCCAAGGTGAGGACATGTTCCATGGTCATTTTGGCCAGATTGGCCTTGGACAGGGCCCGTATGGAATTGCGGCTTTGGTTCACATAATTGCCCAGATTAAAGCCGAACCAGAACAGAGCGGACGCGTCGTTCAACCCGGTCTCGGCCAAACAGACAGTGGCCCTCTTCGATCGTTTTAGTCCTTCGACACACTCCGGATGACGTTCCTCGAGCACCTGTCGGGCATAGTCGGCCCCCTTCAGGTAGTATCGTTTCAACGATTCTCTGAGATCCGAAATCGAATCCCTGGACCGGGTGCCCAGCAATTCGCCTTCTTCCAAGCTGGTTTCGACAAAACCGAACGCGTAAAGGCCATAGAAACGGGCAAGCAGCAGCCTCAGTTGATCATTATGGGGATCGCTCACCAGAAGTGTCTCCAGCAGCTTGATTTGACCCGGCAGGGCCTTTTCCATCAAGTCCAGATCCGTTTCTGTCTCCATGGAGGGAAGTGCGTCGTCAACGGCCTGGGTCAACTCGCGGATCATCATCTTCCGAGGCGAGCAGCCGGACACCGCCATCGCCAACACCAATACCATCACCCAAAACAGAGGAGAAGCCAACGGTCGTCGTCGACTCCAATCGGGTCTTGATGGGCGTTGGCGCGCTGGTGATATCCAGCTCAGGTTCATGGCCAATGACGCATCCTGATACATCGCCGACGGATGCTTCGGTGCAGACATGTTCTCATGATTTCCGATACCGGGCAATTACAGGCTCTTTTCGTATAGTTGGTTTGCTTTCTCTGCAGCGGCCTGGGGTAGCAATGCCGAACTGTGGGAAAATTTGAATCCCATAAGAGCGACTTTCGAACGGAATCCAAGAATTTTGGATTCATACGGCAGGGGATTGCCGACAACGCCGATGGGAACGAATTCCAAATGACCGTTTTTGACAAACGCTGCGAGATTATCCTGGATTTTATCGACGTGCTCGGCGTGAATCGACACGGTCACACGGTACACATTGTTGGCGCCGGCTTCCTGGGTCGCGATGTCTCCGATCACGACTCCCATGGCATAGACCTGGGAATCGAATATTTTAGGAGTTTTGTCAAACATCACATAATAGACCTTTTTCGCAGTGTTCATCTGACAACCGGCGGTCGTCATGACCGCCAGCAGCATCGCCGTGACCCAGATTCGCTTCATTTCCCCTCCTCGCAGTGTGTCACTAGCCCAATCGGCTTATCAAGTATACGGATATACAGACAATTATTATACGGCTCCTGGCCCCTGAAAGTCAACGGCGTCATCTGTATCACACCGTCTATAGAGGCAGGCATGATTTTGATTCCCAACAGATTTCTGATACATTTTGGTCATCCATACAGCTCAACCGAAAACGGTCCGGATTCGATCCATCGAAAGGGATGCCTCCAGATCCACACGGACATTGCCGAATCGTTGACCACCGATGCCGAAACCAAAACCAAATGTAGACGCGGCGGAAATTCGAAAATTCAGTGCTCTCAGTCAGCACTGGTGGGATCCAGACGGTAAACTAAAGGCCCTCCACGACATCAATGGACTGCGGTTAGACTTCATAAACCGATGCATGGATCTGAGCGGCAAACAAGTCATCGACGTCGGATGCGGCGGGGGAATCCTATCCGAAGCCATGGCCGCGTCAGGAGCGGTGGTCACCGGGATCGACATCAGCCGATCGGCCCTGTCCGTTGCACGGAACCATGCCGAGACATCCGGATTGGCCATTGAGTACCATCAGTCCACCGTTGAAGAGATGGCCGAAAACGCCGCTGGCCGGTTCGATCTGGTGACCTGTATGGAGCTTCTGGAACATGTGCCGGATCCGGGGGCGATCGTTCGGGCATGCGGGACCCTGGCCCGGGAGGGCGGAGCCGCAGTGTTCGCAACTTTGAACCGGAATTTAAAATCGTGGTTCTTCGCCATTGTCGGCGCCGAATACATATTGGGATTGGTTCCCAAAGGCACCCATTCCTATGGAAAATTCATCAGACCGCCCGAACTCGATGACTGGGCCAAGCAATCCGGATTCATACCCCGGGATAGCATCGGCCTGCACTATAATCCGTTTCTGCGACGGTATTCGTTAGGTGGAAATCTCCATGTCAACTACATGGCCCACTACAGAAAGAGTTAGACACCGCATGTTACAATTGGCCAGAGCCCTTACCGGGCTGCTCATTTGGGTCGTGCTGTGTCTGGTGCCATTCGACGCCGATGCCGGACAGATCATCTACCAGTGGAAAGATGATCAGGGCATCTGGCACTTTTCCGACACCCCGGCCCCGGATGCGCCTGCTACATCCATTCAGCGGGACATCCAGGACCCACCTTCAGATGTTCAACAAGACATTTCCGAACCACTTGCCAAGGTGGCGGCAGGACAGCGGGGAATCCTGTGGTCCATCGAACGCCGCGGTGCCTCGCCCAACTATCTGTTGGGAACCATTCACTCCGGTGACGACAGGGTCATGGCGTTTCCCCAGGCGATCCAGGAGGCTCTGCAGAACTCCGAATCCTTCACCATGGAAATGATACCGGATGCTGTGGCCCTGATGAAGCTGAGCGCCGCCATGATGCTCCAGGATGGACAAAATCTCCGGAGTCTTCTGGGGCACACGCTGTATACAGAGGTCGTATCCGGGATGGCGGAGCAGGGATATCCGGAAGCGGTGGTGTATCGGTTAAAACCCTGGGTGGTACTGTCCATGTTGAGCACCCCGCGGCCGGAATCCAGCACCTTTATGGACATGAAACTATATCATTCCGCCATTGCCGCTGAAAAACCCGTGTTCGGGTTAGAGACGCCGGAAGAACAGATTGGGGTGTTTGACGACATATCCCTTTCAGACCAGATCCATTTGATACAACTGATTTTGGACCAGCGGCCGAACATCGGGGAGATGACCGAGCACATCCTGCAGATTTACCTGAATCGCGATCTGGATGCGATGCTCAAATTTGCGCAATCGTATTTGGTTTCGCCCGGGGCAGACACCCGGGTCATGGATCGCTTCATGAAACGTCTGAACACCGAACGGAACCGGCGGATGGCGGATCGGCTCCTGTCCCGCTTGGAGCAAGGGGGCGCCTTTGTCGCGGTGGGAGCCCTTCATTTGCCGGGGCCCGAAGGGTTGCTGAAATTACTGGAGGGGAAGGGGTTTGAAGTATCCCCCATCTATTAGCCCAGCATATGTCATGTATTCGCTTATCTTGAAAGCTCCAGTAGGAACAATTCCACCACGCATCTCACGAAGAAAAATAGTTAAATGATCGGCCTGTTTCCTACGTCATGCCGGCGCAGGCCGGCATCCAAACTCGTAAACTATTAAAGAGACCTGGATTCCGGATTCGTCATCCCGGACTTGATATGGAACCGGAATAACAAGGTCATCCGAAGTCCGGCGTCTTCGATTTAGGAGACACCTTCATTTTTGATGTCCCGTGGCATACTGCAAGGAGACCCATGTGGCGCTGTTGCATTTCCCTCGAACCCTTGAATCCTTGACCCCTCGAACCCTCATTGATCAAGATATAGACGGGCTTATCAGCGCGTTATTCAGGATAACAGCAACCCTTCGGGAGATGGCCATATAAAATAGAACGGATTGTCCCATTTAACGGTTGAAAAAGGTGTTGACAAATTAATTCCAAGGCTTATAATGTCCCACATAAAGGTTGAC